>JGI20171J14444_1000333_pt1 | contig 13968 bp, 14 predicted proteins | sample TergutNc150P4_FD_14444 | JGI IMG/M metagenome (IMG submission 14444) | reverse complement strand
GAATGGGGGCAGGCTCTAAACCAGTTTGCTATTGAGTTTGGAAAAGAACGAGTTTCGTTCTTATGATATTCTGTCATTTACACAAAAAATCAGATAGGCTCATTATTACAGTTAATTTAACAGATTATTCATCTTCATTCGATAATAAGCTGGGTATTTTGATATTAATGTCATAGCTGAATTGCTTTTTATTTTAATATTGTATATTATTTCAGGTTTATCATTACCAAAAATATTAAGTGTTTGTTTTATATCTTGCGCTATTATTCTATCTGAAAATCCTAATTCATAAATAATTGTTGAAGTTTCGTCTGGTAAACCATACTTTAATCGTCTTTGCAATTTCTGTAATAAAAGTACCAATTTCTGATTTATATCAATATCATCTATAACAAATTCATATATCGCATTTATTAATATACAACCATTATATGCAAATACATTATCACAAATATCAACAACTTTATCAATATTAATATTCCTTAACCTGTCACCCCATTTTATCTTTATTTCATTTTCAGAAAATATATCCATTATTTTATCATAAGAAATACCAGAAATCCAATTAATTATAACTGTCTTTAAATTACCAGAGTTTGTTAATTTCAATTTATCTAAATATTTTTTTTTCATGATGTCAAAAATTATATCGAGTAAATTTTCTTCGGTGATAGCAGATTGAAGAATACTAATATTACTATCTACCCATTTTTCAATATAAATCGCATCATTAATACCGTATTGTGTTTTTCCGTATTTTATACGCTTTTCTGGTTCAGTGATTTTAATACGAATATTATTCTCAATAATATTAAACAATTCTGTAAGTTGAGTACGCATTTCTTCATCTGCAAGTGAATAACCAAATGTTTTTTGAACTATATTTGAAAATCCGTTTTCATCTTTTATTTTTTCTAATTCATCCCAATTAGACAGCATAAAATTTTCAATGGCTGATATTAATTTTATTTTGTTAAATATTTGCTTCTCTATTATTTCATTATCAAAGAATTCTGTTTGATTTGTTTCATGAAATTGCTTTTCAAGAAAAGTCAGAATAGAGTCAGGTTTATCGAGATATGATTTAACGAACCTTAATATATCTTGATTTATTAATTTTTCTTCGTTGATACCTGTAAATGGTTCAAACAAAGTAAATAGTTCACTCAAGCATGGTTCGCTTTTTTCTGGATTCAATAATTCCTGTACTTTTTGCCAATACCATCGTTGATCAAAAATTTTTGGTTCAGAAAATATTATACTTCCTTCTGTATGCATTCCTGCTCTCCCTGCACGACCTATAAGGTTATGGAAATCCCTTGTTTTTATATATTCTCCAGCTTGATTGAAACTAGAGATAATTAAATATCGAATTGGCAAGTTAACACCTTGGGCTAAGGTTGATGTACATATTATAAAACTTATCAAACTTTCGTGCATAGCATATTCAACTGCAACCTTAATTCCATGTGGAATGTTGTTATGGTGTGTAAAAATACCCAATTTAGCACTTTTTGCCGCTATTGAATCACTACCAAGATTCCTTACATATAGTTCAGCTAATTGCGTAATCTCTTCGACATCTGGAATCAAATTAGGGATATCTAAAGAAAATCCTCTGGCGACAATATCAATCAGCATTTCACATATTTTAGAAACAGAATTTTTTCTGCCACAAAATATTGCAATACTACCATTTGGAACAAGCTTAAGTCCAAGATATAAAGCAATCGCTTGTCCATCTGACTTTTCTGGAAATAATCGTGGGGTTCTTTCTCTTGAAAATAAGTTCAGTTGTTTTTGTTCTATCACTCTTGGTACAAAGAAATCTATTTCTTCACTGTTATCTTCTTTAATATAGTATATTTGACCATACTCATACATCCAACTTACAAAACCAATTGTTCTAAATGTTGAAATAATATTTTTCCCAGAAACAATGTTGTTTTCCCCTATTAACCAATTACTGATTTCTTCCACATTACTAATTACCGCAGAAATTAATATTTTTTGACTATTTGGTTGTATTAACAACAATAAATTAGTTAGTAATAATTCATAAGTGATTCCACGGCTACCATTATCAAATTGATGTCCTTCGTCAAAGATGAATAAACCTGATAATGCGACTGTTTCCTTATCATGGCTGAGAATATAAAAGAGTTTTTCTGGAGTTAAAATTATTATTTTATTATTTTCAGATAATTGATTGGTTGGAATATCTAACTGAAGAACATCATATATTTCAAAAACATTAATATTATTCTCATATCTAAATGCTCTATACAAATCATTATATATTTCGTGGCATAAAGCACGAAATGGAGCAACTATTACAACTAATGATGTTCTTTTGCCAAGAAAAGCACTTCTAATAATAATCTCATTTGCTTTTGTTTTACCTGCGCTAGTGGGCATTCGCATTATTGCTGATTTTCCCTTTAAAATACCTTTTTCTCCTATTAAATGCTGTGCAGGCCAAAATTCTTTAATGAACCCTTTTTTTTGGATTATATTTTTCCAATTATTTATATCTATTCCTGAATAAATTGGCAATACTTTCCAGCAAGAATTATTTATTTTATACTTAATAATAGCAGAAATAATATCAACAAAAAGCAAACATCTTGCTGAACCATTACTATAAATATTATTTCTAAAAACGTTAATAATATTTGTTATATCATTTTCATTCTCTCCATCTGTTATAAATTTATAAAATGTTCTTTCAATTAAATGTATAAAACTATTATCATTTTCATTATATTCTATTGTAACATCAGATCTAAGTAACCATAATAATAAATTTTCTAGTCCTTGGGCTTCCAAAGAAAGTTGTTTTTCTTTTATTTTTTTTATTAAGACAGTTGAATGTCCAGGAAGACTACAAAGATAATATGTCGCTGAACCCAATAAAATTAAATACATATCTGTTGTATTATCTAAATTGGATTGTAAATAAGCATCAAAAAAACGCGAAGAAAATCGTAAATTATTTCTTAATTCTTCCAGCTTCTCTTTGGTTGTGTTTTCTTGGTTTGCAATATATGTGTAATCACCAAGTAAACCTATAACCAATGGAAAAAGTTTTGCAGGGTTTTTATCAAATTTAATATTTTGATGTTCTTCAGGAACATTATATTCTATCATTTTTACTCTGGCTAAAGTTATATCTAATATTTTTTTTGATTCTTTTTCAGGTTTCATCTACAGCTCTTCTGTATAATTCATGTACAAGAGGCATCATGTTTTCACCTCTAATTACTATAAGGGACAAACAATCTTGGTTGTAGTGCCCAGAAGTAATGGTAGTATTTAAGTCTGTTTTGTTATAAACTGATTTTTCTAAGACGGCAGCAGCACCTGATTTTTCAATAAAGGCGTTATCAGCTATACATTGAAAGCGTTCTATTTTTTTTACATTCTGCATATCTTTTCCATCTAAAAACTTCTGTTTTAATGCATTTAATGTTTCACCTTTTCGTATTTCGTCAATATTAGAGGCATTAATAGCGTCTTGTAATCTATTTGCCTTAGTATCTGATAATGATGCTTTAACCTCAAATATTATCATTTCATCATCAGGAGAAAAATTCTCCGATTTTATTATTTTAAACCCGAAAATATCACTACCTTTTTTTGATTCATTACGAATAATTCTATCTATGTAGCGCCATCTTGGAACCCAATAATTACAAATGAATTCAAGATAATCAGCTATTAAAATTTCACCAAAATCGCCAGATCGAATACTTGGTCCTGGTTTTTCCTTCTCATCAGGAAATTTCCTATCTAATAGATATTGTTTTCTTGTTTTTCCTGTTCCACTTCTAAGAATATCTATTTCACTATCCAAACAATAATGATTTCGGAAATGTATAGCCCATTCGGAAAGCACTATATTGTCATTTTGATATTGAAATTCCCATATTTCAATCTCTTTCCCATCAGCACTAGTTAATCTTTCGCCAGTATCAGCTAGCCACTTAAGATATCGAGGACTTTTCATATTATTATCTTCATATAAAATTGCCATTATTTATTTCCCGTATGCTCAAGCCTGAAAACGACTTAAAAATCCAGGGTCGTCCCTGACGATTTCAAGCAAACGGCGAGAGGCTCCTTCTGGCTTGTTACGTCCGTTTTCCCAGGCTTCTACTGTTTTGGGGGAGACACCTAGCGAACCGGCAAAAATAACTTGGCTTAATCCTGTTTTTTTGCGTATTCTCTTGATGTCTTCGGTGTTGAAAGCGGCTACCGGCTTTATGGTCAGTTTGGTTTTTCGGGCATGGATTTTGCCTTGTTGATAGTCTTCGGCTTCGGTTAAGCCTTGCATAATGCTTTCGTAAACGTTCATTTTTTGTTCTCCTGTTCTTTTAAGCCTTGCTCTAATCGGATAATGGTTTTAGCGATTGCGTTTCGCTCGGCTTTTGATAGATTGTCCTTTTCACTCTTGGGATAGGCGGTTATGAGATAAATTGTCTTATAAAAAGCAAAGTCCACATAAGCGACCCTACCGCTTCCGCTTTTTCCCTGTCCCTCAAAGGCAATGCGTATTTTACGCAACCCTTTTGTTCCTCGGATTACATCCCCAGCTTTCGGATTTTCCAGCAGGGTCTCTTGAAGTTGACGGAGTTCATTGTCGCCCAAGCCCATTTTTTGCCATTGGCGGTCAAACTCCGGCATTAATACAAATTCACGGGTCATATCTCTATTTAAAATATACCCTATTAAATAGGGTTTGTCAAGATTAAACTTAATAATTCCCTTGAGAAATATGAATAATTGAAAATATGGTTTTTTGGTATTTATGTATAGTAAGTTTAGTATATATTATATATCATTTTTTAGAAAAATAAAAAAGAGCAAGGCACATAGGTTTTTATGCCCAATGAAAGATTGAGACCCCCTCAAAGTCTTTTTCTCTGCTGTTTTTTGCCTTGCTCTCTGATGTAAAAATTTAATAAAAATTAAAAAATGTGCCGAACATATTTAATCATTCTTTAATTTATATATATTTCTATTATGGTATGGCACATTACCATAGATGAAGTTGGATACTCGTTATAATTCGTTTATTATTTTTTTCAATGCTTTCATTGTTATTATTTCACTGATATTTTCTACAAATTTTATATTTTCTTTATCTCCACTTGCAATTGCGTTTTTTAATAATTTTGGAGTCAAATCATTATCCAATGCTCCCCTGTAAGTTGACAATACACAGTATTCTGCACAATAACCAGTAATAATTATTGTATCAATTTTTTCTTCTACAAAAAATTTCATTAATTCAGTTTTATTAAAACTATTTCCATAATGCTTTATTATTCTTTTTTCATTTTTTTTTGGTTTCAGTAAATCAATGATTTCAAATCCATCCGTTCCTCTTATGTTTCCATTTTTTTCATCTTCATCTTGTATCCAAATTATTTTTTTATTCTTATTTCTAAATACATCTACAATATGATTAATATATTTTGACGCATTTCCCATTGATTTTTTAGAAGAACCGTTAAAAAATGTTTTTTGCATATCAATTACCAATAATGCTATGTTCATATTTGCTCCTTATATTTTTTACAATATATTAATTTATTATTATGTACCGAACATTTTTAATCATTCATTTAAAAATAAGTGATTTTTTGCACGTTTTTAGGAAAAACTATAAATTAGAGATTAATCTTTACTGTGTTTTTTATATGTTATTTTTTATTATTTCTTTTAATATATTTTCTTCTCTTTCATCTTTATAATATTCGCCTAGTCTTGCTGAGGCAATGATAGACGACCATGACATTATTTTTGTTTTATCCAATTTTAGCATCTGGCAATATGTTTCTATGTACATTTCAGAAACAAAACTTTCTTTATATGTTTTATATAATAAATAAGTTCTGTATATGTCGGCTTGCGGACTTCCTGAACCAGCGCATACCCAATCAATTATTTTTATATCATTGGAAGTTTGAATTAAATTAAATATATGAAAATCACCATGACATAATTGATTTTCAAATTTCATATCTTCCAATTTTTTTAAAATTTTTTCTTTATAAGTTTTGTCAATTTTATCAGCGTTTTGTATAAAGTTTCTTAATTTATCTTTCATTGGAGGGTATTTTTTTGCTTCTATCTTATGAATGGAATTTTGTATCTCTATTGATTTAGTTATATAATCCTCTAATTTATTTATATCATTTATTAATATTTTACCTACTGTTATTCCTTCTACATATTCCATTACTATTCCATATCTATTGTCGATTTCTATAATATCAAATACTTCCGGAACGGGTAAACCATAGTCAAAGGCCATTCTTTGTAAATTTATTTCTTTTTCTATATCTTCTTTTTGAATAATATTTTTAAATAATTTTATAGCATTAGTACCGTCTCTATATATATCTGCCTGTGCCCCGCTTGCAATATATTCCATATTATCTATTATCCTTGTTCACTAATATAAAAAGTTAAAAAAATAGAACATCATCTGTATTGCTATTGCCGTACAAGCCTAAAGCCAAGATTTATGTCCGTGTAGCTCGGTGGATCAATAGACCGCCTGACTGAACGAGAGGTCGCTGCCGAATGACCGTAACCCCCACTGCGTGATATACGGTCAGTACCAGAGACTGCTCCGGCAGGGTCAGTTTGCGCCGTATCTTCATAAGCGCCATTCCAATCCCAACACCACTCCCATACATTACCGCTCATGTCGTACAAACCTAAAACGTTTGGCGCTTTTTTTCCTACTACGTGGGTTATTCCACCGCTGTTTGTGGAAATCCATGCAACATCGTCAATTTTATCGCTTCCAGAATAAGTATAACCTGTCCAGTCTTGCGCATTTGGATCACCACCCTTTGCAGCATATTCCCATTGCGCTTCTGTCGGCAAGCGATAACCGTTAGCTCCGCTAACGATTATCACTGCGTCCCATATTGCGTCATTTTTGGTTGTAGGCGCTACTCCCCATGCTAAAGGGTTGGTACTTCCCAATATGCTGTATACAGGGTTTAGTCCCTCTTTCATGCTCAATATATTACAGAACACAATAGCGTCATACCAACTAACTTGTTCTACAGGGCGTTTTCCTTGTTCTTCACCGACCGCCGTTTCCTTGCCTTTAGTTCCGTTAAAATAACTTGGGTTTGTTCCCATCACCGCTTTATACTGCTTTTGCGTTACCGTATACTTTCCCATGTAAAAATCTGTCAGCGTTACTGTGTGTACAGGGGTTACGTCTCCTGTCGCCGCATTTCCTAAATCTTTGCCCATTTGAAAACTGCCACCTGCTATCTGAACCATCTCTACAAGATTGCCTTTTCCCTGTGTTGAACACCCTGTTAGTACCATTACCGCAATAATGGAAATCCCTGCTATCTTTTTGATAGATTTAACATGGTTTGTGTTTTTTAGAATACTTTTCAAAATTTTCTCCTTAAATGTTCATAAAATATACTGTTTTTACAAACTAAATGCATAACATTTTTACTCATTTTAGAATTTGAATAAATATGTTTTTTCATCAAGGACATAACATTTTTAATCATTCTTATTATTTATTTGTTTATTGTCTTTACTGTTATTCTTTAGCATTATTCCATTCACTAATTAATTGTACTATTGATTTTTGTCTTTCCTTGCGTTTATCATTAACAGCCTTTTTAATTACTCTAAATAATTTTTCATTTAATGTCCATTCTTCTAATGAACGTTTACCATAAGATAATAATAAAAACGCAGTTGCACCCATAGTATAAACATTTGTAATTTCATCTATTAATCCAGCACATCTGTATTCTTCCGGAGACATAAGGGTTTTTACACCAAATATACTTCCCATACCATTTATATAAGATTGTTTTGCATAAAAATCTATATCACATATTTTAACTTTTCCAGTTTCATAATTATATAATACATTATTACAATTAAAATCAATGGCAACATAACCACATTTTGCTACATGAGAATGAAAATGTAAAATTTCTTCAAATGCTTTTATTCTTTTTATTATTGGCATGGAATAAAATCTATCAGAAATATAAAAATCATTATAACCTAGTTTTTCACCTTCAGCCCATTCAAATATTAAAGCATATCCGTTGCCAATTTCCATAGAATCAATTAGACGAGTTAATACCGGATGCGCCATTTCTTTATATTTTAACCTTGCTACTTTTAGTCTATCAACTGCATCTTCTGGCGGTAAATCATGGTCATTTATAGTTTTTGCTCCGGCAAATTTTATAAAATATTTTTCGTTTCCATTTTTAACCCCGAAACACAGGTTTCCAGAACTTTGTGTATCAAGTATCCAAAAAACATCTCCAAACTGTTTTAAAAAACTTAAATCAATTGGCTGTTTTACTCGTATCTGTAAATCATTAATATATTCAATACTCAAAAAATGCCTTTCTTTTTTGCCATTATAAATAATGTCTCCTCATTATTAATAACTAAATCATTCTTTATTTCAAGTGTTTCAAATCTATTTTCGAGTAATAATTTCCTTATGGATTGTTCATCATAATATTGATCCCACGTAATAAATTCCTTAATTTCATGGTTTATTTGATTAACCAAATAATAACGACTTCCCAATGCGTTTTCATTTGTAAAATATTTTTTTTCTTCCATGAAAATGTAAGGGTCTTTGCTCCAAAAATCCCCACCCTGCGAAATATACCAGTTTCTTTTTTCATCTTTATCTTTGACAGCTTCTTTTCCGAAAAAGTCAAAAAATAAAAAACCATCGTCATAAAGTAACTTATTTACTTTATCAAGAAATAATTTTTGTTCATCAGGTATTAATGCGCCGAAATCACAATAAATTATCATTGCGGCGTGAAATTTTCCTTCAATGTTATCTTTTAGATAATTACAATATTTATATTGAACTGTATTTTCAAATATTTTATTCTTTAGGGCGTAATTTATTGATTCTTTATTAAAATCAATTCCCAATACATTATGTCCTAATTTACCCAATTCATAGGCGTATAATCCGGGTCCGCAGCCAAAATCAATTATTTTTGAATTAGGCTTTATCTTATTATTTATCCAATTAACTATATTTATCCTCTTTTCGTACTTTCTTGACGCAGCGTCATGGGTTTCGTCCAAATGAGCGTCCAACATTGATTTGCTTATATGCTCGTCAGTCCAAATTGATTCATTGCTCCTTTGAAAGAGTTTTAAGTCATTAATGTACATATAATCTCCTACTTCCAAGTGTTATAAAAACTGATTTCCTCAATGCTTTTTGTTTCTTTGTTTTCAGGGATTTCATCGGCATAGCCAACAGGAAGTAAAAACAAGCACGTAATGTTATCCGGTAAATTCAGGATTTCATTTGCCTTTTTTACGTCAAGAAAACCGATAAAACAAGCGCTTAAACCATGTGAAACGGCTGTCAAAAACATATGCTCCATCGGAACAAGGGGGCTTGCGTTTTCGAATAATGTCATACAGGCTTTTCTGTCGGGAAATTTACATAAATAGTCTATAAATTCCTTTCCAAACCTTAAATAATTGACTATCTTTCCAAAATCGTCTTCCGGCTGTTTGGCTATATCCCAATCGAGTTTTGAACAGCCGGCAATGACTACAGGAGCGTCCTTTATCCAAGTTTGTTTTCCTGCGGCTTCCGCCAGTTTCTCTTTTTGAGTCTTGTCGATTATAACGCCGAAAATCCAGTTTTGACCGTTACCGCCGGAAGGCGATAGTCTAGCGGAGTTCAGCATTTCCAGAATAATATTTTCAGGAATAGCTTTATCCTTAAACTTTCTTACCGACCTTCTTTTTGTTATCGCTTCAATTAAGTCCATAGTTTTTTCCTCGAATGTTCATAAAATATACTGTTTTAAATAAAAATATACATAACATTTTTAATCATTTTGAAGAAAAACCGACTTTTTTTGTTAGTAACATAACGTTCCGGCGGAAGCCGAGCCGCCGTAAGGCGGCGTACAGTTACAGACCTGTTGAGACTGTCGAATTTATAGTATAACAAAAAATAGTTGTTAAAATACATACGCTTTATAACGTTTAGAGGTGCTTTTGAAGCACCTTTTTTAGGTGTTTTTGTTAAAAATGATAAATTCGACAGCCTCGTTAGGCGAAGTACTGCCCGTATTATATTTTTTCCATTATTTTACTTTTTATTTCCCATACATTATTTCCAAAATTGCTTATTATTGTAATATTTATTTTTTTATTCTTATCATAACTTGATATAAAACTTACACCCGGATCACTGCCTTGAAAAAATGGTTCTAAAATCCCTTCTTTTGTCCTTTTTAACCATATTCCATACCCATAGCTATAATAATCATCATCTATCTGAAGTGATAACATTTCCTTTAACAAGTTATTAGATATTAGTTTACCACATAATAAATTATCCCAAAAATTTTCTATATCATGTACCGTTGTAAATGCTCCACCCGCCCCTGTTCCTTTTACATCAACGCTATATATATTTGTATAATATTCATTTCTATTTTTGTCTAAAATGTATGAATTTGCACATTTAGCGGGTAATCTGTCCAATTCATAATAACCCGTATTTTCCATTTCACAAGGTTGAAAAATATTTTCTAATAGATAATCATCAAAAAGCAACCCTGTTATTCTTTCAATTATTATTCCCAGAATAACATAACCGCTATTATTATATTGGAATTTTTCCCCAGGCTTATACATCATTGGCTTGTTAATAAACAAAGGTAATAAATCCATAGATTTACGGATTTTATAATTAGGAAAGTCCTGCCATAACTCAGCATATTCATCCATTGTGCTTTCGTCAAAATAATCTGGTATACCTGATGTATGGGTCAATAATTGCCTTATTGTAATATTTTTATCAATTGATTTTAAATCAAAATCCAATATACTTCCAATAATATCATTTAGATGTAATTTACCTTTTCCTATTAATTGTAATATACCCACCGCAACAAATACTTTACCAGCAGATGCGGTAGCAAATTTTGTTTCTATTTCATTAGGAATTTTATTATTTATATCAGCATATCCATAGGCATTTTGAACTACTATTTCATTCCCTTTTTTTACAGAAATAACACCGCTAAAATATTGTCCAACTAATTCCGCAATATTCATATTTTTTCCTTTTTATTATAATATTTTAATTTACATATTTTGTCAACCAAGTTAGGGCAGTATTTCGCCTAACTACTTTTATGCGAAGTGTGTCCGTACTTTTTTACACCTCTTTTATTCATTTCTTATTTATGATCATATTATTCTGCCATGGCTGTATAATAAAATTTTTTTTCATTTCTATCTTTATAATAATTCCATTCTTTTTCAATTTCATCTTTCATTTGAAGGGCATAATTAAAATCTACATTGCGTTTTTTACAATGAGAAAGAAGAATCTCATTTGAAATATCCAAATATACTATAACTTCACATTCTATTACACAACTACAAAACAAAGGATGCCCAGGATAAACTTTAATTCTTTCATTCATTATTTTTTCATAAACCTCTCCAATTTCCTTTGTCCATGGTACTTGACTACAAAAAGTAATTTCTTCTTTTGTCATGCATTTTCCAAGTAAATTATCAACATCTACCCAATGTGGCATTTGCATAATCATAGTTGATTTTCCTACACATGTTGTTGATAATACAATAATACGATCATTTTTATGTTTTTCAAATATTGCCTCTAATGTGTTTAATGTATCATTAATTGAAAATTTACCAGTCATAAATTTCTTCCTTTATTTTTTTCCTCAATAACATTTTATTGTTTATCATACATTAATCAATAAATTTTGTCTATATTGTTTCCGATTTAAATAACTACGAATACATTTCGCCTAATTATTTTTAGGCGAAGTAAGGGCGTACACTATTTTTGTTCATTATATTTTATTCCATTTTTTTAATAATTTTTCTGCCTTCTTCTTTACAGAGTTACGTGTGTTTTTTGTCTGTTCTTCAACAAATATTTTTACATCTTTATTTACACTTTCAATATATTTATCAAATGCTTCTATCATCTTCCCATAAATAATATTTTTACATTCATCTGTATCATATACATAATTTTTTATTTTCAATAATTCTTTTGTTGTTTTATTTTTATGCTCTGGTTTAGCCATAGATATATACATTAAACATTCAATAACATGATTCACAGTTATCATTTTACCACAATTTAACTGTTTATATAATTTACCTAACAATGGATCAATTTTATTTTCTTTATCAACTTTTGCCAGCAACCCAATAATATTTATTGCTGTCCATTTAATAACATTATTTTCATTATCTATTAAAGGAATAAATTTATCTAAAAGAGGATATAATAAAGATGGATTTTCTTGAGCCATGATTTTAAATTGTTTTGCCATTCCATATTTTACCTTTGGATTTTTGTCAAATAATTTATTAAAGTCAATTTCTTTTCGCATAATTTACTCTTTATTTATACTATCATATACCCAATTATTATTTTTGTCAATATACTCCGAAACTTTCTTACCGACCTTCTTTTTGTTATCGCTTCAATTAAGTCCATAGTTTTTTCCTCGAATGTTCATAAAATATACTGTTTTAAACAAATATATACATAACATTTTTAATCATTTTGAAGAAAAAACGACTTTTTTTGTTAGTAACATAACGTTCCGGCGGAAGACGAGCCGCCGTAAGGCGGCGATGCAGTTACAGACCTGTTGAAACTGTCGAATTTATATTTTTCTTAATAAAACATATAGCTTTTTGTTCAAAAAACGATATAAAACATTAAAAATAGTATTAATTTTATTTGTTTTCCCGTGTGAAATAATTAATTCGACAACTTCGTTAGGCGCTGGTTTTTTGGTTTTTATATTCTATATTATATTCATTTTCAGTTTATTGACTTTCATTTTTTATTCATATACTGTTTTATTATTATACATTTCTTAGGGGATATTTTTGATTATTAATATTGCAGAACATAAATTAACAATTATTTGGGATAATGTTTATTATTTTGCTCTATCCAATTTTCCATATATTTCCGATTGGGAATTAAAGAAACTTCTATTATTTATAGAATATGAAAAAAATAATAATAGAAAAACGAAAATTATTTGCGAAAATAATAATATAACTGAAAAAGTTAATTATGCAATTAAAAACCCAGATCAATATTTACAGGTAAGTGTACCTAAAAAAATCACGGAATGTATTGCTTGCAACCAAAAAGGCTGTATAACTGATTTTTTATGCCATACAACAAGTATTGAAGATGCAAAGTCAATATTCAATTGCGATAAAATACTATCGGCAGTAAAAGCGAGAAACAAAACAGGAATTGAGCTTGCAAAAGAACCAAGAAATGCCGCTAATGATCCGCCAGATTTTTTTGATTATATCATGTTTTCATGGGGTAATTGTCAAGCGGGGGACAGGCTAATTATGGAGCGGATATTAGGTAAAAACCCTAATGAGATTGATTTGAGTAGTGGATTTAAGCCAAACGTAAGATTTTATTTTAAATATAAATCTATTATTGAACATAAAGATTTTGTAAATGATGGTTACCATCCTGCCAAAATTAAAAATGAACTAATACTTTATGATAATTTGTATTGTTGTATAATTCCAGAACAATATAAAACTGATTTTTCGAATATAATTCCCCAAAACATAATAGATAAAATCCATTATATACAGTATAATTGTAAAAATATATTTGATTGGTCTGAAAAAGTCTATAATTATATTACAAAATTATAATTTGTGTCATTTTCTGACCAATTCAAAAAACTTGCGCCTAACGTTCCGACTGTAACTGAGCCGCCGTAAGGTGGCGAAGCAGTTACAGGAGCCTATCCGATTTTTTGTGTAAATGACAGAATATCATAAGAACGAAACTCGTTCTTTTCCAAACTCAATAGCAAACTGGTTAAGAGCCTGCCCCCATTC
>JGI20171J14444_1000324_pt1 | contig 14210 bp, 15 predicted proteins | sample TergutNc150P4_FD_14444 | JGI IMG/M metagenome (IMG submission 14444) | reverse complement strand
AGCTCCTGCCGATACAAAAGCAATGTCAATTCCTTTAAAATCATCATTATGCTGCAATAATTTTACGGTATAATTTTCCCCTTTAAAAATATATGATTTGCCTGCGCTACGTTGAGAGCCGAACAGATGTAACTGCGAAACAGGAAAATTCCTTTGTTCCAACACGCGCAAAAATTCCTGACCTACTGCGCCTGATGCGCCTACAATTGCTATTTTCATTTTTATTAATTTTTTAATAAATATTTTTACAATAATTTTTTTTCTTCAAATTTCTATCTTCCAACTTTATTTTACTCTAAAAAACCACCCTAATGAAGCCGCTGCCCTCAAATTATTTGAACGTTGAAATTCGTCTTCTTTGCGTGCGCGGTAAATGTCGTTCATTCCATAATAAGCTCTGATTTCCAACTGAATAACGCTGCGGCTGACAGGCACGCAAACTCCAAACCCCAAAGCAAAACCGTAATCAAATTTCCGCTGCAAAGGCGTGTTTTGCTCAAAATAATCGCGGAGTGGAGCATCAGCCTTTTCGTTGAGCAAAAAACCGATTTGCGGACCAAGATTGGCAAAAACGCGCGTTTTTTGTCCGAAATAAATATGAGTCAAAAAAGGTATTTCAATGTAAGTCAGTTGTTTACAAAAAAAAGTGGTATCTTCTTTCCAGCCCATTTGCGCAATGTTGAGTTCAAGTTGCATTCCAAAATATTTTTCGGTAATATAACGGAACGCGCCGCCTGCATTTATCCCAAGCACAAACGATTGATGAACATGCGGCTTAAATCCAACTTTTGAAATTGTCGCCCCGCTTGCCGCTCCCAAATAAAGTTCCGATTTTGCGAGCATTTGCGCATTGCACAAAGGAATTATTGCAATAAAAAAAATAATATTTACAAATATTTTTTTCAAAATTAAAAATTATCCTATATAAAATTTTCAACTTGCAAAAGTAGTAAAAAAAATATATTTTTACCCACGTCGCTTATTTTTTTATTTTTTTTAATGAATTCTGCTTCTTTAAAAAAAAATCAGTAACTTTGTGCGCTTTTAAAACAATGCAATAAAACGTAATAATTCTATGACAATCATTTCATTAATAAAACAAGTTCCGCTGCCTTCGGAAATGAGAATGGGCGATGACGGACTTATGGACAGAACAAAAGCAAAGTCAATAATAAATATTGACTGCCAATTTGGGCTTGAAGCAGGATTACAATTGAAAAAACAGCACCCTGATGCACGTATGATTGTGTGTTCGATGGGTCCCGGCTCGTTTGAAGCGGCTCTGAAAACTGCGATTTCGATGGGTTACGACGAGGCGTATCTTTTGTCGGACAGAAAACTCGGCGGCTCGGATACTTACGCCACAGGATTGGCTATCAGCACAATGCTAAAATATCTTGGCTTTAATGAGGACAGCAAAGAGCCGTTTATTATTTTTGCAGGACGGCAAACCTCAGACGGCGATACGGCTCACGTTCCTTCGCAGGTTGCCGAAAGTATGGGTATTCCGCAAGCAACTTTTGTTGAACGTGTTACTTCAAATAATGACGGTACGATTACTGCCCGCCGCATTATTGAAGGCGGTTATCAGATGTTGAAATTGCCGATGCCGTGCCTTGTTTCACTAACTCCAACAGGAGTAAAACCGCGCAAACCATCGCTAATCGGTGCAATTAAAGCGCGTTTTGAAAAAATAAATATCCTTTCGGTTGATGATGTGAAAATGACTGCCGAACAGCAATCGCTTATCGGCATCAATGGTTCGCCGACAATTGTTGCCGCTGTTGCAAATATCGAAAGCGACCGTCCGCCTGTGGCTTTGGCGCAGGGGCAAGGCGAAAAGCAACTTGTCGAAAGTTTTATTGACGAATGGAAAAAAGGCGGAAATGTGATGCAGAAAAAGGAACAGGTAGAAAAAGAAGCAAAGGAAATTCCTGATTTTCCAATAATTGACCAGAGGGGCAAAAATAAAGGAATTTTAACTTGGGCGGAAGTTACAAATGGAAAAATTGCGCGTCCGTCAATAGAACTGCTTACTCCTGCGCGTCATTTGGCTGACCAACTTGGCAAAGATACGAAAATTTCCACCGTTTTGATAGGGAAAAATATTAAAAATTTGGCAAATATATTGTTTGAACATGGTTCAGACGAGGTTATTATTGTTGAAAATGACAAACTTGAAGAATATCTTGTGTTGCCGTTTTCGGATATTATTACTCAAATAATCCACGAACGCAAGCCCGAAGTTGCGCTTTTTGCCGCCACTACAGCCGGACGTGAACTTGCCCCAAGAATCGGTATGAAAACAGGTTCTGGCGTTACTGCCGACTGTACAGGGCTTGAAATGGGCGATTATATTGACCGCAAAAACAAACAGATTATTCGTCCGATTTTACACTCGCGCCGTCCTACTTACGGCGAAAGCAAACTTGCGACAATTCTCGGATTTGTTTATCCGCAAATTTCTACCGCACGCGCAGGCACTTTTCCTGTTCCAACGCAGCAGCAAGGGCGTACAGGCGTGATTTCAGAATTTAAACCAAAATTAAATTCTGACGATTTTGTTACACAAATTATTGAAACCAAACGCGGCGAAGGCGGTTTGCAATCGCTTTTTGATGCAGATATTATTGTTTCGGGCGGGCGCGGAACGGTTGGCGACGGACTGAAACTCGTTCAGCAACTTGCTGAGGCTCTCAAAGAAAAAGGAATTAAGGCAGAATGGGCTTGTTCGCGCGTGGTGGTGGATAATGGTTTTGCCGAATATGCGCGGCAAATTGGGCAGACAGGTAAAACTGTTCGTCCTAAAGTGTATGTTGCGATTGGAATTTCGGGTGCAATTCAGCATATTGCGGGTATTAAGGAAAGCGGTAAAATTATTGCGATTAACAATAACCTTAAAGCACCAATTTTTCAGCATTCAGATTTCGGCATTGTAGGTAATTACGAAGATATTGTCCCTGAACTGATTGAAAAAGTACAGGCAGGATTTACTTTCGGACTTCAAGCTAAGTAATTAAAAAATAACTTGTTTTGTAAAACACACAGATAACACAGATTAAACTGATTTTCATAGATAATACGGAAAAATATTATATTAATTATCAGTTAATAAAGTCTGTGTTTATCTGTAAAATCGGTATATTCTGTATGCTAAAAATGTTTTTGTAAAATTTGCATATCTAACGGCAATAATCCATAAAAAAATTCATCAGTAATATTTGTTTTATAAAAAAATATTACTTTTGTACTGCGAATTTTACAACAACGAATAAAAAAATTTGTGAGAGATTTGATATGGTATATAAATTTAACATAATGTCTGATGAATCGGACGATTTTAAACTTGTAATTACAATTGATGCAAGTGCATCGTTTTTGCAACTTAACAACATTATTCTCAAATCGGCAGGCTACACAGCCAACGAGATTACGTCTTTTTTCCTGTGCAATGTTGCGTGGGAAAAAGAGCAGGAAATCACTCTGATTGAGATGGATACATCGTCCGAGTTCGACAATTTTGTGATGGACACAACCATTCTCGAAGACCTGATTACAGAAGAAAGGCAGAAACTTTTGTTTGTGTTCGATATGATTAACGACCGTGCGTTTTATATTACGCTTGCCGAAATTATTACAGGCAAAAGTCAGGATAAACCTTTGTGCATAAAGTCGGAAGGTAAAGCCCCGCGGCAGATTTTAGATTTTGAAGCATTTACCGCAGGTTCAGATGCCGCAGCATTGGACGAAAATTTTTACGGCGATTCCGATTTTGACGACTCCGAACTCGACGAAGAAGGTTTTGGAGATATGAATTTTGACGACAATTCGCTTTTTAACGATGACGGTTTTTGATTTTTATTTAAAATATTTCTATCTTAAATCTAAAAAAAAATCGTAAATTGAGTGCGTAATCAGGTTTTAATTGTTGTTTTGGGTCCTACAGGCGTTGGAAAAACCGAACTTGCGGTGCGGTTGGCGCAGCGTGTTGGTGCGGAAATTGTGTCGGCAGACTCGCGGCAGTTGTTTCGAGAATTGAAAATTGGCGTTGCGCCGCCTTCGAGCGAAAATTTGGCGGCGGTGAAACATCATTTTATAGGCTCACATTCGATTTTTGAAAATTACAGCGCAGGGCAATACGAAATTGACGCAATAAAAATTTTAACAGAAATATTTGAAACTCAAGATGTTGCGATGCTCGTTGGCGGTTCGATGCTGTATATTGACGCTGTTTGCAAAGGAATTGACGATATTCCTACCGTTGATGAAAAAACGCGAAAATATTGGAATGAAATTTACAGAGAAAAAGGTTTGGAATTTATTCAAAATAAATTAAAAGAACTTGACCCAAAGCATTTTAACGAACAGATTGATATAAAAAATCCCAAGCGCGTTATTCACGCATTGGAAATTTGCACAATTACAGGGCGACCGTTTTCTGAAATTCGTACAGGAAAAATTGCAAAACGAGATTTTGAAATTATTAAAATAGGAATAAATCTTCCGCGCGAAATTTTATACAATAATATAAATGAGCGGGTTGATAAAATGATTACAGCTGGGCTGGTTGAAGAAGCGGAAAAATTTTATCCATATAAAAATTTAAATACTTTAAATACAGTGGGTTACAAAGAACTTTTTGAATATTTTGATGGAAAAATTTCGCTCGAATTCGCTATAGAACATATTAAGCGCGACACGCGGCATTATGCAAAAAAGCAACTTTCGTGGTTTGGGCGCGATAAGGAAATTACATGGTTTTTGCCCAATGAAGAAGAAAAAATTGTTGATTGTTTACGAAAAAAAAAAATTTTTTTTTGATAAAAAATAAAACGTATTAAAAATTTTCATATATTTGCACCCTCAAATTTTGAGAAAAAATAAAATAAAACACAATAAAAACTGTATTTTGTAGTTATGTAATAAATGATTTTAACAAGCTTTTATCAACAGTAAAAAAATAAATTTAATAATAATTTTAAAAAAAAGTAAAATTTTCTTATGGAAACTAAAAAACAAAAAGTTAAAAAGTCAAGCGGCGTATCAGCCGTTCTTGTAGTAGTTGCCTGTGCAGTAGTTGCGTTTGCATTTTTCTTCGGATATTGCGGACACTCTTCACATTTTGACACAACGGCAGCCCATCACCCGATTGACTTCTTTGGAACATATTATCAGGGTGGTTTTGTTGTGCCAATCATTATCACGCTGTTGCTGACAGTTATCGTGCTTTCAGTTGAGCGTGCAATTGCTTTGAGCAAAGCAAAAGGCAAGAAAAAACTTTTGGGTTTTGTTGAAGCCGTGAACGAAAAACTTAACAGTAATGACCTTGAAGGTGCGCGTAAATTGTGCGACCAACAGGGCGGCAGCGTTGCCAATATTTTGACTTCCGCTCTTTTGCGCTACGAAGACATCGACCGCAAAGAAATTTCCAACGATGAAAAGGAAGAAATGGTACGCAAAGAAATTGAAGATGCAACAACGCTCGAAATGCCAACTTTAGAGCAAAACATGAGCATTATTGCCACGATTTCTACTCTCGGTACTTTGATGGGGCTGTTCGGAACGGTACTCGGTATGATTCGTTCGTTCGGCGCTATGGGTCAAGAAGGCGCACCCGACTCAACGCAATTGGCTGTTGGTATTTCGGAAGCGCTTTACAACACCGCAACAGGTATCGGAACCGGCGCTTTGGCTATTATTTCTTACGGTTATTTCTCCAGCAAAATTCAGGATATTACTAACGCGGTAGATGAAATCGGTTTCACAATCGGTCAGACATTTACAAAACGCTCATTGAAAAAGTAATTTTATAGTAAATTATTTTTCAATAAAATTAAATAAAATTAGTAATAAATAATTTGAAAAAGGAGAAATAATGTGCTATCAGGCATAAAATATTTGGTAGAAAAAAATATTTATTCTATCATAAAAAAATTGTAACTCCTTATTGAGATTTAATTAAAAAGGAATAAAGAAATGTCAAAAGTAAAACAGAAAAAACACAGTACGTTTATTGATATGACGGCAATGAGTGACGTTACTGTCCTTCTGCTTACATTCTTTATGAGTACCGCGACCTTTTTGCCCAAAGAACCTATTATGGTTCAATCGCCAGGTTCGGTGATGGAAATCAAAATTCCTGATGCGTACATTACCACAGTTCTCATACGCCCAGACGGGAAAACTTATGTGAATTTTGACCGACCAAAAGACCGCGAAGCCATTTTGAAGAAAATTGCAGATGATTATAACATCACTTTCAATAAAGAGCAGATAAATTCTTTTAAAAATCCTACGCCAATTGGCGTACCGATTGGCAAAGACATTCTGCCGAAATATTTGAGTTTGCCGATGCTTGAGCAGGACGAATATTTGAAGAAAAACGCTCTTTCGACCGACAGCGCACGCAACGAACTCAAACAGTGGCTGCAATATGCAATCAGTGTAGCGGCGAGTGACAACAAAGACTATGCAAAAGAATATAACATTGCAGTAAAAGCAGATAAGGGAACGCCCTATATCAATGTTAAGCCTGTTATGGAAACTTTGCAAGACCTTCACCTCAACCGCTTTAATCTGATAACCACACTGGAGAAAATGCCAAACATTTTGGCTACCAATTAATTGTTTAACATAAAGAGAAAGGAAAAACGAAAATGGCAGAAGTAAATACAGGTTCAGAAGAACATAAAAAAGGTAAACCGCAGAAAAGAACACTGCGCGTAGATTTTACTCCAATGGTTGATATGAATATGTTGCTTATAACATTCTTTATGTTTTGTACAACATTGAGCAAGCCGCAAATGATGAATCTTATTGTGCCCGCAAAAGAAAAGATTGATATACCACAAAGTGAACGACCTGTAATTGACAAAGATAAAACAGTTACGGTAATTCTTGGAGCGGATAATAAATGTTATTATTATATTGGCGTACCAACAGATGCAGCTTATTCAGATTGGCAGTATTTGAAAGAAACCGATTATTCTGGCGGTTTAAGAAAAATATTGGTTGACAATAACAGGATAGCAGCCACTAAAGTAGCTGAATTGCGCGACCAGCTTGCGCGCAAGCAGATACCCGATTCTACCTTCAATCGTTTATCTGCAAAAGTAAAGGAAGCAAAAGATGCGTGGAATGTTATGATTAAACCCACACAGGGCGCGACATTCAACAACCTCGTTGCTGTACTTGACGAAATGCAGATTTGCGCAATTGGACGGTATGCAATTGTTGATATGACTGACGGCGATAATTTTCTTGTAAATAATTATGAGCAAAAAGGCGCACTCAGTCAGCAGGCTGAGGCTAAACCCAAAGCTAGATAATATGTTTAATTTTTAATTTTTAAAAAAATTATGGCAAAGGATATTCAATTAAATTCGCAAGAATGGTCGGATTTGGTGTTTGAAGACAGAAACAAGGCCTATGGTGCATATCAGATGCGGCTTGATTCTTCAAAACGTCATATTTGGGCTATAATAATTGTTTTGATTGCTGCCGCGCTTATTGGCATTGCTCCAATGATTTACAGCACGGTGCGCAAAGCATTTACGCCGCAGCAGGAAGGACTTAATGAAACCGTTTCTCTAGCAGATTTGCAGGATAAGGAACAAAAAAAGCCCGAAGATGAAATAATCAAACCCGAAGCGCCGCCGCCGCCGCCTTTGAAAACTACAATTCAGTTTGTTCCGCCTAAATTGGTTGATGCAAAAGATATAACAGAAGAAAATATGGCAAAAACCAACAAAGAGATAGAAGACTCGAAAGAACAGGTTGGTGCATTTAACGTAAAAGGAACTGATGATTTGAATGCTGTAACCAAAGAAGAACTTGATGCACAAAAGGTTATTGTAGAGCCGCCAAAGAAAGAAGAGGTCTTTATTTCAGTAGAACAGAACCCCGAATTTCCAGGAGGAATTAACGAGTTGTATAAATATATCACCGACCACCTTCGTTATCCTCAAATTGCTCAGGAAAACGGAATTGAGGAAAGAATCACAGTTCGTTTTGTTGTTGAAAAAGACGGCTCGGTTTCAGATGTAACTGTTCTTCGCGGCAATGATGCCAGTTTGAGAAAAGAAGCGGTACGTGTAGTACAATCGCTGCCAAAGTTTCAGCCCGGTCGGCAAAACGGAAGCGCGGTACGCGTTTATTACACGCTTCCTATTAATTTCAAATTGCAGAAGTAATAACAACCGTAAGGTACTCTATTTTAAAAACATTCCATATCTTAAAGGTGTGGAATGTTTTTTTGTAGGTGGAGGAGTGATTTTTTCCGGCTTTTGTTCCTGTATTAAAAGTACAAAAAAGAATTAAAAAAATCCTGTTTTTTACGTAATTGCGAGTTCCCAATAAAAAAGGCTATCTTAAAGCAAAGACGCAAAGATTTTTCGCAAAGGTCGCAAAGAATATGTTTTTGAAATTCAATACTTTGCATACTTTGCTAAACCCATTGCGAAACTTGCGGTTAAGTTTTTTGTGCTTTTGAAACAACCCCTTTAAAAACATTCCATATTTTAAAAATTGGAATGTTGAAATTATAACCTGAATTTTGGATAAGAAATTTTATAATTAATTGATATTCAATTTGTAAATTCGCCGTAGGCGATTAATATCAATAGAAAATAGCGAAAATCCAAATGATTTTTATCCCAAGAAACTCAAAAGTAATCCTGCTGCTACCGCCGAGCCGATAACTCCCGCTACGTTTGGTCCCATTGCGTGCATCAATAAGTAATTTGATTTATCATATCGCTGTCCCATATTTTGCGATACTCGCGCTGCCATCGGCACAGCCGACACGCCCGCCGAGCCAATCAGTGGGTTGATTTTGTTTTTGCTGAAAAGATTGATAAATTTTGCCAAAAGTACGCCGCCCGCCGTTCCAAAACCGAAAGCAAGTACGCCCAAAATAATGATATAAAGGGTTTGCGGACTTAAAAAAGTTGATGCAGTAGCAGTTGCCCCAACGGTTGTTCCCAAAAATACGGTTACAATATTCAACATCTCATTTTGAACTGTTTTACTCAAACGCTCAGTTACGCCGCACTCTTTGAGCAGATTGCCAAACATCAGGCAACCAATCAAACTTGTTGCATCGGGTAAAATCAACGCCACAATAACAGTAATTATAATAGGGAAAAGAATTTTTTCTTTTTTAGATACTGTATCCAATTGCCCCATTTTGATGCGGCGTTCTTTTTCTGTTGTCAGCAATTTCATTATAGGCGGTTGAATAACAGGCACTAACGCCATATAAGAATATGCTGCAATGGCAATTGGTCCTAATATATGCGGTGCAAGTTTTGAAGTCAGGAAAATGGCTGTTGGTCCGTCTGCACCTCCGATAATACCAATTGAAGCGGCTTCGTTGGGCATAAAGCCGAGCAAAATTGCACCGATAAATGTAACGAAAATACCGAGTTGAGCCGCTGCACCAAGCAAAAGCGATTTTGGACTTGCAATCATAGGTCCAAAGTCGGTCATTGCGCCAATGCCTACAAAAATAAGGCAAGGGTAAATACCAAGTTTTACACCCAGATATAAATAATCGAGCAGCCCTGCGCTGTTAGCAAATTCGCCCCAATGAACGTGTCCTTCTGCAAAGAGTGCAGCGTGAAACATATTTGCGCCCGGCAGGTTGGTAAGCAGCATACCGAAAGCAATAGGCAATAACAGCAATGGCTCAAAACCTTTGACAATAGCCAAATATATCAAAATAAATGAAATAAGCAACATTAGTGCAACCCGCCAAGTGATATTGCTAAGCCCCATTGTGTTCAAAAAATTGAGCAAACTTTGCCCTACGGAAATGTCCTGCGAATAATCGCGAGATGTGCTTGAAACATGAGATGCTACTTGCTCTACTTGGACAACGCTCTGTGTTGCAGATGCTTTGACACTATCGTTTTGCGCAACAACGCCAACAGCTGCCAAAGAAAATAGTGCGATAAATACAATGATTATTTTGTGTATTGATTTCATTTTTTATTTATTGAAAAAATTGTCAAATTCCAATCTGTTTTATGCGGTTTGATGGTTAAAACTCCCGATTCTGCATCGTGTGCATCATTGAAATACAGATGTAATGTTGCTGCAATAGCCGCAATGTGGTCGTTGTTTGGCGTTGCATTCAGATGCAGCGTGGCGGCAATAGCGGCAAGATGTTCATCGCCTGCTTGCGATTTAAAAGATTTAGCAGGCGGCAATGCTTCGGTTCTTTTTATTATTTTATGTAAATAATTCATTACAAACACCAACAGTGTAAGTATCACAAACACAATGCTTAGTGCCATTACAACAACAACAAATGTGTTATTCCAATTAATATATAAAAATTCCATATTATTTTTTGATATAAAAAATATTTTAAAAAAAAATCGCGCAAAGTTACTATTTTTTTTTTATTTATTAACAAAAAAATTTGTTTCTTTTTGAAAAAGAAACAAAAATCAATAGAAGACCCTTACAAATTATTTTCGCAGTAATAAAATTTCTTTAACCATTTCTGGGGTGATATTTTGCATTTCGCCAAGCGTCCAATTGCGTGACTCAAGCCGTTCGCTTACCAAATCGGCTGCTTCCGCGCCAATTCCATAATCCGAAAGATGAGTGGGAATGCCCATCGACTCAAAAAAGTTTTCTATTGCTAAAATGGTTTTATCTAATTGATTTTCAATATTTTGTTCGTTAATTCCAAAAACATTCCGTCCGCATTGAGCAATTTTTTCGCTTTTCTGCTCTTTAAGAACAGTCAGCAGTCCGGGCAAAACAATGGCGAGCGTTTGTCCGTGGTCAAGCCCGTAGTTAGCCGTAAGTTCGTGTCCAATGGAGTGTGTAGCCCAATCCTGCGGCACTCCAACGCCGATTAAACCGTTGAGAGCCAAAGTGGAAGCGAACATCAAATTTGCACGAACATCGTAATTTTGCGGTTCAACCAACGCTTTTTTGCCGTCTTCTACAAGCGTACGCAAGATTGCTTCTGCAAAACCGTCTTGCAACTTTGCATCAACAGAAAAGGTAAGATATTGCTCAGTTGTATGCACAAAAGCATCTACAACGCCGTTTCCAATTTGTTTTTTTGGCAAAGAAAATGTTACAGTAGGGTCAAGAATTGAAAAAACAGGATACACTTTTGACGAGCCCCAGCCGAGTTTGTTTTTATCGGAAGCGCGGGTAATAACCGAATTTGTATTCATTTCAGAGCCTGTTGCCGGCAAAGTAAGCACCACGCCGATAGGCAGAGCCGCCTTAACTTTCGCACCTTCGGCAACAATTTCCCACGCATCCACACCCTGATAAAGCGCAGCAGCAGCAATAAATTTCGCCGCGTCAATTACCGAACCGCCGCCGACAGCAAGCAAAAAATTAATATTTTCCTGCTTTACAAGTTCAACGGCACGCATGCAAGTTTCGTAATGCGGATTTGGCTCAATGCCCGCAAATTCTGTATATTCAAAGCCATGCAAAGCAGTTTTTACCTGATTATAAACGCCGTTTTGCTTTATGCTTCCGCTGCCGTAAATCATAAGAATCTTTGCGCCCGAAGGCAATTCTTCGCGCAATTTGCCGATTTGGTCTTTGCCAAAAATCAGTTTTGTCGGATTAAAATATGAAAAATTGTACATAAATGTTTAATTTTCAATTTATTTTTTAACACAAAAACGTAATTAACAATTAATAATTTGTTAATACTCCATTTTATCTGTTTTTTCCTCCCACGCTTTGAAGCCGTCAATTGCTTCTTCGGCAAGAATTTGAGTTGTTTTTATTGAACGTTTGTCGAACGGTTTTTCCAATTCTTGATATATAAAAGAATCGTCAAAACCTATACGCGCGGCATCTGCTTTGGTATTTCCATAATAAATTTTATCCAAATGCGCCCAATAAATTGCGCCCAAGCACATAGGGCAAGGCTCGCACGAAGTAAAAATCTCGCAGCCGCTCAAATCGAAAGTTCCTAACTTGGCTGCAGCAGCGCGGATTGCGCTTACTTCGGCGTGAGCGGTCGGGTCGTTGTTGGCAGTAACGCGATTAACTCCACGAGCAATTATTTCGCCGTTTTTTACAATCACAGCCCCAAAAGGTCCACCGTTGTCTTGCACATTTTCAACCGAAAGCGCGATTGCTTCGCGCATAAATTTATCCTGTTCTTTCATAGAATATTTATAAGGTTACTCTCCTCTCCCACCCTATTCAAACAAAAAAAGAAAAGAAAAGAAAAAGGAAAATGAGGTTAAATTAAAATTTATACATTAAAATATATTTTTTAGGCGTTCCATACACATCTTTTACCGAAACCACAAGCGGAACAGAATCGGGATTTACAGAAAAATTCTGCAAATCGCTGATATTAAAGCACATAGTATTTGCATACGGATATACAGGCATATCGTTGTGCGAATTATGGCGAAATTCCAACTTAATTGTATCCTGCGAATTGTAGGCAATCAGCGAATCGCGCACCATATCAAAAGTATGAATTATATTGCCCGAAGCATTGAATTTGTAATTTATATTCAAAAAATGACTTCCAATGTACATCTGCACATCATACACGGGGTCGTTGCCAACCGTATCTGCAACTGCCTTTGTAAGCGGCAGCACATTGCGCGTTTCAAATAAAGACCCCGAAATCAAACGAATTTCCAGCACTTTTGTGTCATTGTTTCTGCTCAATTCATTGAACAGAATAGCCATTCGCGTACCTGTTTTCGGCTTAAAATCAGGATATTTAGTTTCCGTTACAATATATCTAAAACCGTCGTCGCCATTGAACGTAAAAAGACTGCTCAAAGTCGGGTTATCCACCGTTCCAATCGGAGATATATAAGATGCTTCTACAGGCTCGTTTTTTGGCAGGCAACTCGCAAAAATTGCCGTTATAGCAATCAAATAAATGATTTGTTTTGTTTTCATATTATTTTATATTTTATTTTTAATTAATAAACAAGAAATGCAAAATTAGTATGATTTTGCTGATATTGCAAATTTTTAACGTTTTTTATAATTTTAATTGTAAATATAATAGTAAATAATTTTACCATTCAACAGGGCTTAATCCGTTTTGTTGGAGGTAATTGTTTGCTTTTGAAAAATGTTTGCAGCCGAAAAAACCGCGATAAGCAGAAAGCGGCGATGGGTGAACTGCTTTGAGTATTAAATGTTTGCGCGTGTCGATGAGTTTTTCTTTTTGCTGGGCATAATTTCCCCAAAGCATAAAAACAATATTTTCGCGCGTTTGCGCCAAATGAGCGATAGCCGCATCTGTTAAAATTTCCCAGCCGTGTCCCTGATGTGAATTTGCCAGCCCTTCGCGCACAGTAAGAGTTGCGTTAAGCAACAAAACACCCTGCTTTGCCCACCGCTCTAAATTGCCCGATTGCGGCATTATTTTGCCCAAATCGTCTTCTATTTCTTTATAAATATTTACCAGCGAAGGCGGCAGCGCAATTCTATCATTAACCGAAAAGCAAAGTCCGTTTGCCTGCCCTGCGCCGTGATACGGGTCTTGCCCGAGAATAACAACTTTTGTTTGTTGGACAGGGCAATAGTCGAACGCGCTGAAAATTTGCCGCGCAGGCGGAAAAATTCGCCTTACAGCATATTCCTGACGAACAAAATCGGTCAGCGTTTTGAAATACGGCTTTTCAAACTCATTTTTGAGTAATTCTTTCCACGAATTTTCTATTTTTACATCCATTATTTTAATTATGAATTATGATTTTCCGCAAAATTAATGATATTTTCCAAAATAAAAAAACCGCTCTCTTTTCACAAGAGAGCGGCTTTTAACAAATCAATATAATTAACACAATAAATACAAATTTTTCATTCTTGATTTAATGTTATGCGGCGGAAAGCGGTAACAGTCGCCTTATTTGCTTTGAGATAATCGGCAACAGCGATTTTACTGTCCTTAATAAACGCCTGTTCGAGCAATGTCGAATCTTTAAAGAATTTATCAAGGCGTCCCTGTGCAATTTTATCAAGCATCGCTTCGGGCTTGCCTTCTTCGCGTGCTTTTTCGCGTCCGATTTCAAGTTCCTGCGCAATTATTTTTTCTGGCACAGAGTTTCTGTCCAACGAAACAGGATTCATTGCCGCTGCCTGCATCGCAATGTCGCGCGCTATCTGACGTTCTACGCCGTTTTCACCAAAAGCAACAATGGTTGCAAGTTTATTTCCCGGATGAATATATTCTACAA
>JGI20171J14444_1000323_pt1 | contig 14252 bp, 14 predicted proteins | sample TergutNc150P4_FD_14444 | JGI IMG/M metagenome (IMG submission 14444) | reverse complement strand
AGACCCGGAAAAACTTAGAGAATACCTTTTATATAACCCCGGAAAAGCCTCTGAAGTTGCAGCTGATACGATAATATCACTTTTAAATAAGAATAAATGACAGAGCAAATAACCTTTAACAATTAACAATGACCAAAACAGAATTACTTAATCGTTTATCTACAAAGCAAACGGATTACATCATTACTACTGGAATATATATTCCATTACTACTGGAATAATAAACGTTTTTGGTATATAATAATACCATGAAGTTATCGGAAATTAAGGATATCAGCGCAGAACAGAAACTGGCGTTGGAAAAACAGGAACAGGGGCTAAAACGCCGTGTTTTACCGGAACTGCCGGACATTCAAAGCCATGCGTTGGCAGTATGCGGAATACGGCGCTGCGGGAAAAGTACTCTGCTTCGCCAGTTTGTACAGAACCTGAAACGGTCGTATTTTTATTTAAATTTTGACGATATCCGCCTTGTATCTTTCTCTCATGCGGATTTTGAACTTTTGGACAAGGTAATAGCCGACAATGGTTCACGGTTGATTTTTTTCGATGAAATTCAATCGGCACAGCATTGGGAACTGTATGTCAGGCAAAAACTTGACGAAGGATTTCAGATTGTTATTACCGGTTCAAACGCCGCGCTTCTAAGCCGGGAACTTGGAAGCCGTTTGACGGGGCGGCATCTTTCCATGGAGCTTTTCCCTTTTTCTTACGATGAATTTTGCAGTTTTTTTGGGATTACTGCAGGGCATGAGTCCTTTGCGGATTACCTTGAAAAAGGCGGTTTTCCTGAATATTTAAAAACAAATAATACGAATATTCTGACCCAACTTCAGTCTGATATATTGTATAGGGATATTGCGGTACGATACGGAATTCGCGATGCCGCGGCATTGCAGCGTTTATACGTATATATTGTGTCCAATCCGGCACAGCTTTTTTCTCCCAGCAGACTGACAAGCACTGTTGGTGTTAAATCACCAACCACAATTTTAGAGTATATTTCATTTCTTGAGGCGGCTTACCTTATACACCTTTTACCGCGTTTTGCGTGGTCTGTTAAATCACAGCATCTTGCGCCCAAAAAAGTGTATATCGCCGATACCGGGCTTATAAAAACAAGCTCTGTTTCTTTTAGCGGTAATTCAGGCGCATTGCTTGAAAATTGTGTGTATAATGTCCTTCGCGGTAAAGTCGGCAGTTCGGGGTTATCCGCCAATCCGGATATTTACTATTTTACCGGCAAAAGCGGCGGAGAATGTGATTTTATTTTTTCACCGCAGAACAATCCATCCTGTATTCAAGTTTGTTGGGAAATGACACCTGATAATCAGGATCGTGAAATTAACGGATTACTTGAAGCTATGGATTTTTTCAATTTAGATTACGGAAAAATCCTTACCTTTAATACTGAGGATATAATAAAAACTTCAGGGAAAAAAATTGATGTAATTCCCGTATGGAAGTATATAATTCAAGATAATTGAAAAAAATTATAATATGACAGAACAAATAACCCATAACAACCAAATCCTCGCGATAATAGTAAAAAATAACTATTCAAGCAACGGTATTACATTTTTTACCCCAGATGATTTTTCCCAACAGCTTGCCTACATGAATCACCCTAAAGGAAAATTAATTCAACCTCATGTTCATAATATCGTAAAGCGCGAAGTTCTTTATACAAAAGAAGTTTTGTTTATTAAAAAAGGAAAAGTTAAAACAGATTTTTATTCCGATGATAAGGAATATATATGTTCAAGAATACTGGAAACCGGGGATATTATTCTGTTGGCGGCAGGCGGTCATGGTTTTGAAATGCTTGAAGATACAGAAATGTTCGAAGTAAAGCAAGGACCTTATGCCGGAGAAAACGATAAAACCCGTTTTGAAGGAAAAAATAATGCAAAATAAGAAATGAAGATAGCGAAAATAAGAAAGACACTGAAAAAGACACTGAAAAAGACACTGAAAAAGACACTGAAAAAGACACTGAAAAAATTACTAAAGCACAAAAAATTATATTGCAGGAAATATCGAACAACGAATTTATTACTATTCCTGAATTGAGTAAAAAAATCAAAATAAATATCCGAAATACAAAAAATAATATTGCAAAACTCAAAGCCAAAGGCTTGATTGAGCGCATAGGTCCCGACAAAGGCGGCCATTGGAAAGTTCTAAAGTAAATTAAAAAATGGCTTTGAAATACTTGAGGACACAGAAATGTTTGAAGTTAAACAAAGACATTATGCCGGAGAAAACGATAAAACCCGTTTTAAAGGAATAAACAATGCAAAATAAATTTATACCTGTCTGTGAGCCTCTTCTTAGCGGCAACGAGCTAAAATACATAACAGACGCGGTTTCAACCGGCTGGATTTCATCTTCCGGCACATATCTTCAAAAATTTGAAAAATCGTTTGCGGAATATTGCGGAGTACAATTCGGTGTCGGCGTATGTAATGGGACTGTCGCTTTACACCTTGCTTTAGTTTCATTGGGCATTGGAAAGGGCGATGAGGTTATCATTCCTAATTTTACAATGATTGCTTCCGCTTTCGCGGTTTGTTATACCGGGGCAAAACCTGTATTTATAGAAGCTGATAAAGACACATGGAATATAGATACCAACAAAATTGAGGAAAAAATAACTCCAAAAACAAAAGCTATTATGCCTGTGCATATATTCGGTAATATGTGTAACATGGACGCGATAAAAAATATCGCTAAAAAAAATAATTTATTCATTCTTGAAGATGCCGCCGAAGCTCATGGCTCGGAATATAAAGGAAAAAAGTCGGGAAGTTTTTCCGATATTGCCGCATTTAGTTTTTACGCAAATAAAAATATTACTACCGGTGAAGGCGGTATGGTTATTACAAACAATGAGGAATTTTATAAAAAAGCAAAATATTTTAAAAACCTCTGCTTCCCTCTTGACGGTCCAAGGAATTACTTACACGAAGATATTGGTTTTAATTATCGTATGAGCAACCTTCACGCCGCTATTGGATTGGCGCAGACTGAAAAGGCGGATTATTACAGAAGTTTACGGGTTAAAAATAATCAGTGTTACAAAAAATATCTTTCTGACTGCAACGGCGTACTGTTTCAAAAAGATGAAGATAACAGCCTAAGCTGTAACTGGATGAATGCGGTGTTAATACAACCGGAAAAATACGGAAAAACACGGGATGAATTAATTTCTTTTCTAAAAGAAAATAACATTGAAACACGTTTATTGTTTAACGGAATGCACAAACAAAAAGCGCTTGCCGACTATGGATGTGATTGTAAAGGAGAATATCCTGTAACTGATTGGTTATCGGAGAATGGATTTTATCTCCCATCCGGTAGCGGATTAGACGAACCGGATATAGCAAGGATATGCGAGTTGATTATTGGGTTTAAGAAAAAATAAAAGGAATAAAAATGGATAATTTCGGCAAAACCTATTCAAAATATTATAATCTCTTATACAAAGACAAGAATTACCAAGAAGAATATAACTATATTCGTGAACTGATTAAAAAACATTGTAATAACAACGGTAAAAATATTCTTGACATAGGCTGCGGAACAGGGAAACATTTAAGTTTATTCAAGAAAGAAGGATATACTGTATCGGGCGTAGATGTATCAGAAAGCATGATAAGCGAAGCGAGAAAATATCTTCAACAGGAAAATGATTTAATTTGCTGTAAAGCTTCTGAATTTAAGTTTAATAAAAAGTTTGAAACCATTATTTCTCTCTTCCATGTTATGAGTTATCAAACAGAAAATGACGAGCTTGAAAAAGTCTTTCAAAATGTTTCAGCGCATTTAACCGACGGCGGTTTATTCATTTTTGATTTTTGGTATGGTCCTGCGGTGCTTACAGACCCGCCTGTTGTTAAAATTAAAAAGCTGGAAGACGATGAAGTAAATATAACAAGAATAACAGAGCCTGTAATGCGCTATAACGAAAATATTGTAGATGTTAATTTTGAAGTTATGATTGAAGATAAAACGACGCATCTGGTTGAAAAAATAAATGAAACTCATAAAATGCGTTATTTGTTTTTGCCGGAAATTGAAATATTTGCAAATAAAACAGGATTAAAAATGGAAAAATCATATAAATGGATGACCTGTGAACATCTTTCGTCCAATTCTTGGTATGGTTTAGTAATATTAAAGCATTAATTAAATGAAAATAAATAAAAATAATTTATTAATAATAGCATTTCAACCTTATGATAATAATATGTATCCCCCATTAAAAATATTTATCGATTTAATGGGAAAACAAATAAATACAAAATATTTTTTATTTCACGAGAGAGGATATTCTTTTGAACATATAAAATATTTACAAAAAATATCTTTATGGTTATCTATAATAAAAGATATTTATAAATTAATAATTCTGTTAATAAAAAATAACTTTTATAGGATTATCGTCGTCGATCATTTTGCATTTGCTATCCTAAGTTTTCTCACCAAATATTCAAAAATTATTTTTTGGTCACATGATATTATTTCTTATGATAAAAAATATTATAAAAATTTCATTATAAAATGTGTTTTAGCCAGGAATAAGAAAATAATAAAAAAAGGTGCTTTGCTCATTATACAAGATGAAGACAGAAAAATAATTCTTGAAAAAACATTAAAAGTTAATATAAAACGTGAACAAGTTTTTTATATGCCGATATTTTTGGAAGATGTAAATGAAAACAGAACACATAAAATAAATTCTTCAATTCCGGTTTTAATGCAATGTGGCGGTTGCGGTAGTTACCGATTTACGGATAAATTAATAAATCAATATCAGCAAGATGATAATTATAGTCTTTATTTACATGGTTTTATTTTTGATGAAATAAAAACACAGTTAAGTGTAGTTAAAAAACAGCCATTTATTTCTGATATGCGTATTGATCCAACGTATATTTATACTATTACTAAAAAATGTGATATTGGATTTGTTGGTTATACCGATATAGAGCAAAATTTCAAATTTATTGCTAAATCGAGCGGTCAATTAGTTGAGTTTTTAAAAATGGGAAAACCGGTTATTTCTATCGGAGAAAATAATATTGGAATGTTTTTAGAAGAGAATAAGGCCGGTATAGAAATAAAATTATTTTCTATGTTGTCAGAAGCAATAACGATTATTACTAAAGAATACGAAGCATATTCTAAAAATGCCTTATCTTGTTTTTATAAATATTTTGATTCAAAATTATATATAAGTAAATTACTGGAATTTATAAAATAAATTATAATAAGATATATGAAAAATTATTTAAATAAAATAAAAAATAAAATTTCCAAAATTTTCTATAAAAAAATTGATTCTTCGGCGCATTTTACCGGGAAAAAATATATAGAAATTGGAAAAAATACTTTGATATGTCAAAATACATGGCTAAATGTTAATAAACGTTCTAAAGAAAAACATATTATTATTGGAGATTATTGTTTTATTGGAAGAAATAATTTTTTTACTTCCGGTGAATTAATTAATTTTGATGATTTTGTAATAACAAGTGTAAATTGTTGTTTTCTTGGTGCAGACCATGATATAGAAAATCCAAATATTCCATATTATTTTGCTGAGACAAGATGTGATAAAACAATAAATGTGGGATTTAATGTGTTTATTGGAGCAAATACTACCCTAATTGGAAATGTATCAATAGGATATGGATCAGTAATAGGAGCAAATACTTTGATAACAAATAATAAATTTCCTCCATTTTCCGTAATCATTGGAAATCCCGGAAATATAGTTAAAAGATATTCTTTTAAGAATAAATGTTGGAAAAAAATTAATGATTGGACTGAAGATGACGAACAATCAATAATACCAATAAATGAATACAAGGAAATTATATATCAAAAAAATTATGAATCACGGTTGCCCTATAAAGCTTTAGGTAAAACTAATGGAAATTTATATAGTTAAAAAATGAAAGCTATAAAAAACTAAAATTTATGAAAATAATCATCATAGGCTCAAAAGGATTTATCGGCTCACACTGCGTAAAATATTTTTCAAAAAAAGCAGACGTTTGGGAATGTGATGTAATCCCGGATTATACTAACAAGCAATATTTTACGATTGATGCCGGAAATGTTGATTATTCGGAAATTTTTAGGACACAAGCTTTTGATGTTTGTATAAATTGTTCAGGCGCCGCTATTGTACCGGATTCATTAGTACATACGCATCGGGATTATCAACTGAATACGGTAAATGTATTTAAAATATTGGATTCTATTAAACTATTCTCTCCAACTTGCAAATTCTTGAATCTATCAAGCGCTGCTGTCTACGGTAATCCAACAGAACTGCCTGTAAAAGAAAATCAACCTTTAAAACCAATTTCGCCCTATGGCTTTCACAAAAAACAAGCCGAAGAAATATGCCATGAATTCCATCTTTTTTTTGGCTTGAATACTTGTTCGTTAAGAATCTTTTCTGCTTATGGCGAAGGATTAAAAAAACAAATATTTTGGGATTTGGGTCAAAAAATAAAAAAATCTAATGATGTTGTATTATTCGGCACCGGCGACGAAACACGAGATTTTATTCATATTTTCGATTTAGTAAACCAAATAGAATTAACAATTAATAATTCTAATTTTCAAGGAGAAAACATCAATTCTGCAAATGGCGTACAAATAAAAATTAAGGATTTAGTTAATTTATATATGAATAAAGCAAAATGTGTAAACAGTATAATATTTAACAATACAATAAGAAAAGGTGATCCATTGAATTGGATGGCTGATATTAGTATTTTGAAAGGATTTGGATATAAACAAGCAATTTCCATTGAAGACGGAATTAACAGATATTTAAATTGGCTGAAAGAAAACGAATAATATTAATATTTTCATACAACGAGAATTGGATAGGTGGAACCTATTATATTCTTAACCTTGGTTGTGCACTTAATACTCTGCCAGACGAACAAAAACCTGATATTACGCTTTGCGCATCAACAAAAAAGGAATTTGATTATTTTGCTCATGAAACTAAATATCCTTATTTATGTTTCTTTGAAATGAATAATAAAAAATTAAAAATATCGTTTATAAAAAGATTATTAAATAAACTGATATTTATTGTTTTTAAAAAACAATCATATTTTAAAATTAATAAAAAACATCTTTTACAAAATAACTTTGATTTAGTGTTTCCAAATCCTAACGGCGCTTTTTTTGAATTGATTAGTAAAGAAAAAAAATATTATTGGATACCGGATTTTCAAGAAGACTATTTAAAAGATATGTTTTCAAAACAAGAAATTGTCTGTCGTAAACAAGACCAAATAGCCAAGGCGCTTCTTGTAGATAAATTGGTTTTCAGCAGTCAAGACGCTAAAAGTGATTTTAACAGATTATATCCTTTTGCTACTTGTAAACAATATGTTTTACCTTTCGCGGTTACTCATCCCGCCTATGAAATGATTGATATTGAAGAATTAAAAAGAAAATTCAATATCAATAAAAATTATTTTTATGCGCCTAATCAGTTTTGGACGCATAAAAATCATAAAATAATAATTGAAGCTGTATATTGCTTAAAAGAAAAAGGGATTAATATTACAGTTGTCTTTTCAGGAAAAGAAAGCGATTATAGAAATGAATCTTATGTAACTGAATTAAAAGATATTGTTAAAAAGAAATCTTTGGAAAACAATATATTATTTTTAGGATTTATAGATAGAAAGGAATTGCTATGTCTAATGAAAAATGCTATTGCTATTATTCAACCTTCATTATTTGAGGGCTGGAGTACTGTTATTGAAGATGTAAAAGCAATGAATCAATTTGTAATAGCTTCAGATTTAAAAGTACATAAGGAACAAATAAATCAAAATGTATTATTTTTTAATCCGTATAAGACAGATGAATTAGTAAAATGTATTGAAAGCATTCTAAAATTAACTATTATTGAAAAAAAAGATAATCATTATAGAAATTCTATTGAATTATTCGCCCAAAATTTTATTTCTATTTTAAAATGAAACTGTCAATTATAACAATAAACCTTAACAACGCTTCCGGTCTTGATAAAACAATTCAAAGTGTTATTAATCAAACATTTAAAGATTTTGAATATATCGTAATCGACGGTAATTCAACCGACGGAAGCGTCGAAGTAATAAAAAAACACAGTTCCGGAATAAACTATTGGGTTAGCGAACCTGATACAGGTATCTATAATGCCATGAACAAAGGCATACGAAAGGCGCAAGGTGATTATTGCCTTTTCTTAAATAGCGGAGATTGGCTAATTTCTTCTACAACACTGCAGGATGTATTCAATGAAATAAATAATATTATTCCGGCGGATGTTTTTTATAGTAATAGAATTAATTCCGACGGTACTATATATACAATTCCTAATAACTTATCTGTAAATTTCTTAGTTCAAAAACCTTTAAGTCATCAAAATTCGCTTATAAAACGTACGTTGTTTTATGAACATGGTTTTTACAATGAGGATTTATATCTTGCGTCAGACTGGGAATTCTTTCTATATGAATTATGGAAGTATAAAAGTGTTTTTCATCACATTAAAACAAATATTTCTATCTTCGATATTCATGGAATTGGATCAAAAAATACCCCTGAACGCTACGCGGAAAACATCACTGTAATTCAAAATGTGTTTAATGAATTATCAGATATAATTGCAGGATTTATATATTATAAATATTATGTTGATAACAGTAAAACTATAGAATTACAGGAAAAGACAAAATTACTGTTATTTCTTATAAGGCTGCATAATTTTTTTATTTCAAGAACAAAAAAAGTTGCTAAGTTTTTTAATATTTTTAACATATTGTGTTTATTTCTTTGTGAAATTATTACCTCTATTTTTGATAAAAGAATAAGAATTTGCTTTACGAATTTCGGAGACATACCGCACGATTTTTTTATTAATCCAATAAAGAAAACATTTGAATCGGGTCATCATTCATATAAAGTTGTAAAATATTATAATCCCCATATACACTTTTTTTCCGTCTTTGGAAAAACGAAAAAAATTAAATATTCAAAATCAAGATGTAAAATATTTTTTAGCGGAGAAAATGTAAACAATAAAGTATTTTATAATGGAGAATATAAAGGGAATTGTACCGATAACGTATCGTTGTCGCTTGGCTTTGATTATCTTGATGCGGAAAACTATTTGCGTTTCCCTCTTTGGTTATTGTACTACTTTTCTTCTGATAACTCAAAAGATAAAATAAAAAAAACATTGAACCAATTTAAGAAACATTATCAAAAAACAAAATTTTGCTCGCTTGTTGCAAGTCATGATCGAAGCGGAATCAGAACAAAAATCTACAATGAAATATCAAAAATAGCTCCTGTTGATTGTCCAAGCGCTTTTTTATATAATGACGATACGTTACATAAACAATATGCTGATAATAAAGCTGTTTATTTACAGCAATATAAATTCAATATTTGTCCCGAGAACTCAATAAGTTCCGGTTATGTTACAGAAAAATTATTTCAATCTCTATATTCAGGATGTATCCCAATTTATAACGGGTGGAGTAAAAATCCCGAGCCTGATATTATAAATCCAAATATTATTCTTTGGTATGATGAAAATGACACTGCTTTACTTATGAATGAAATAAAAAAATTATATTTAGATGATAAATATTACCATTCATTTATGAAACAGCCCTTTTTTTGTGATACTGCCGTTGATAAAATATATACAATGCTGCAACAGTTTACGGAAAAAATGCAGTACACAATAAAAGAAACTTTAAAAAATAAAATTTTAAAAGGAACTAATTTATGAAAACAGCCCTTATTTCAGGCGTTACCGGTCAAGACGGCGCCTACTTGTCGGAATTCCTTCTTAAAAAAGGATATACTGTCCATGGTATTAAACGCAGATCTTCCAGTTTTAACACAGAACGCGTTGATCATCTGTATCAAGATCCCCACGAGAAAAACAAAAAGTTTTTTTTGCATTATGGCGACCTAACGGATACTTCAAATCTTGTGCGTATCATTCAGGAAGTACAGCCGGACGAGATTTACAATCTTGGCGCGCAAAGCCATGTTCAAGTTTCTTTTGAAGTTCCCGAATATACCGCAGATACTGACGGAATAGGAACATTAAGAATTTTGGAAGCTATTAGAATTTTAGGTATGGAAAAAAAAGTAAGATTTTATCAGGCTTCCACAAGCGAGTTATTCGGCAAAGTACAGGAAATTCCGCAAAAAGAAACTACTCCCTTCTACCCTCGCAGTCCTTACGCTGTAGCAAAACTATACGCATACTGGATAGTTGTAAATTACCGTGAATCTTATAATATGTATGCGTGTAACGGTATACTTTTTAACCATGAAAGTCCAATCCGTGGAGAAACTTTTGTTACGCGCAAAATTACCCGCGCCGCCGCCAGAATAAAACTGGGATTACAGGATAAACTTTACATGGGCAATATTGACGCCAAGCGCGACTGGGGTTATGCCGGCGATTATGTAGAACTTATGTGGCTTATGCTTCAACAGGAAAAACCTGACGACTTTGTTATGGCGACCGGTATTACAACAACTGTGCGCGATTTTATTACAATGGCATTTTTAGAAGTCGGCATAACAATAAAATGGGAAGGCAAGGACGTTCACGAAAAGGGAATTGATAAAGATACCGGCAAAGTTCTTGTAGAAATAGACCCTCGCTATTTCCGCCCTGCGGAAGTAGAATTACTAATTGGAGACCCGTCGAAAGCTTACGAAAAACTTGGTTGGAAACCAAAAGTTCAACTGCCGGAGTTAGTAAAAATGATGGTCTATAATGATTTTAAGTCGGCTGAAAAAGAAATACATCTTAAAGAGGGCGGTTACGAGATAAAAAATTATTATGAATAAAAACGATAAAATTTATATAGCAGGTCATAACGGACTTGTAGGAAGCGCAATTATACGCAAACTGCAATCCGAGGGGTTTAACAATATAATAACTAAAACCCACAAGGAACTTGATTTAATAGACCAAGCCGCAGTTGATCGTTTTTTTTACGAGAATAAACCGGATTATGTTTTTTTAGCCGCGGCAAAAGTAGGCGGAATAGGAGCCAACTCCCACTACCCTGCCGACTTTATCTATAACAACACGATGATTGGTTTTAATGTGGTAAATTCCGCTTACAAGCACAGAGTTAAAAAATTGCTCAATCTTGGATCTTCATGTATTTATCCTAAAATGGCTCCCCAGCCATTAAAAGAAGAATATTTATTATCCGGTTCCCTTGAACCTACAAACGACGCTTATGCCGTAGCAAAGATTGCGGTTATAAAACTTTGTAACTCATATAATGTACAATATGGAACCAATTTTATCTCTGTTATGCCGACTAACCTTTATGGTCCCGGAGATACTTACGATACCGAAAACGGACATGTACTTCCCGCTATGATAAAAAAATTTCACGAAGCAAAAATAAACGGAACAGATAAAGTAACTTTATGGGGAGACGGTTCGCCATATAGAGAATTTCTTTTCAGCGATGACTTAGCCGAGGCTTTGCTATTTCTCATGGACTCAAAAAACGCTTCTGAAATTGGAGAACTAATCAATATTGGAACCGGTAAAGATCTAACTATAAAGGAATTAGCTGAATTAATAAACCAAATTGTATATGCCGATAAGCCTAACAATTCTTGCAGTATAGAATGGGATACATCTAAACCAAACGGAACTCCGCGTAAACTTCTTAATGTTGATAAATTATCATCTTTGGGCTGGAAAGCAAAAACCGGTCTAAAAGACGGTATTGAAAAGGCATATAAGGACTTTTTAAAATAACATTTTCAATAATAATTCCAGTTTACAAAACAGAAAAATACTTAAGTGAATGTGTTCAAAGCGTATTATCACAGACATTTACAGATTATGAATGTATTTTAGTAGATGACGGTTCTCCTGATAACTGCCCTTTACTATGCGATGCTCTTTCCCAAAAAGATAATCGCATAAAAGTAATTCATAAAGAAAACGGCGGTCCAAGCGATGCCAGAAACGTGGGAATATTACAGGCGGCAGGCAAATATATTGTTTTTCTGGACAGCGACGATATATTTTCTGACAATGACACTCTAAAAAATTTATACAATGTTATTCAGAAACATGAAACAGATTTGATTGTTAATATAAACATTACTGAATTTACCGATGATGGAAAATCTTCATCAATATATAAATTTAATAAAGATATTGTACTTGCTTCCACAAATGAAATAATAGATGAATTTAACGAATCCGGTTTGTACTTTGCGCTCTGTTTTTTTGTTCTAAAAAGAGAATACCTGATCAACAATAATTTGTTTTTTAAAAAAGACATTTTATATGAAGACGAACATTGGATACCTAGAATTCTATATAAAACAAAAGAAATCGCCGTGAATCACTTTCCTTTCTATTCATACAGAGTTGAAAGAGAAGGCTCTACTATGAACTCAAATATTACCGCAAAAAAAATATTTGATTTACTTGATATTATNAATGATTTATTAGCTTGGTCAAANGAAGANNATANNTATNCAAAAGAAGGCTGNTTNTANATGCTGGAAAGAGCAAGATTTCTTTATTATCATGTTTTCAACATAAGTGATGCGATAAAACTTCAAGACAAAAAAGCTTTTTATAATATTCATAAACAATTAAAGAAAAATTTTAAAAAAATACCTAATAATTTTAAGGGAATATATCTTTTATCTGCAAAAATTATAGGATTATATAATACTGAATCATTATATAAACTATATGTAAAGTATATCAAATATCTTTTAAAACCAAGCAATTTAACGATTAAATAAATGAATAATAAAGAAAAAACAGCCGAAATATTTACATCTTCATGTTTTTGGGATTTAGATAGGAAAAATCTTACTCTTGATAACAGTAAAAATTATATTATAAATAGAGTTTTAAGTAATGGAAATATGAATGATATAAAATTATTATTTAATTATTATGGATGGGAAACAATAAAAAAAGAAGTTATAAAAATAAGATATTTAAATGATAAAATATTAAATTGGTTAAGTTCTTTATTCAAAATAAATAAAAAAAGATTTAGGTGTTATAATAATAAAGGTATATTTTGAAGTTAAAAAAAGAAGGAATAAACGAATTCTTGTGGGAGAAACTATGTATTTTTCAGAATGAAAAATTATTCTATACGTTTAATTTAGTAGGCGGAACTGCGTTAAGTTTACAAATAGGTCATAGAATATCTACCGATATAGATTTATTTACAGAAGATAAATTGGATAAAGAAGAAATATTATCATTTGTAAAAAAAATAGATAAAAACACTGAAATAATAAATAGTAGCGGCGCTATATTACAAATATTATTTCCAAGTGACGACCCTGAAAAAAGATTAAAAGTTGATTTTGTTAATTATGAATATCCTTTATTAGAAAAATTAGTTGATAATGAAGATGGAATAAGACTAGTAAGCAAGAATGATATATCAGCTATGAAAATGTCAGCAATAGGAACAAGAGGTTATGAAGCAAGAGATTTTGTAGATTTGTTTTATTTACTAAAAGAAATACCTATAGAAACTATAGTAGATAATTTTAAAAAGAAATATAATACGGAAAATATACAGCAATATTTAAGAAGTATGAATTATTTTGACGATGTTAATGAGGAATCGTGGAAATCTATTAAAATGTTACATGATAAATTATCTATCAAAGAAGTAAAAGATACACTAAATAATGAAGTTAATAAATACTGGAAAAATATTCTTAATGGGAAGAAATTAAAGAGGAAAAATAATAAAAATGCCTAATATTTTATACACACTAATAATCTTCCCCATAGAGCAATTAATAGAACTCTGTTATGCCTTAATTTTACGTTTGATCAAAAGTCCGGGCTTGTCCATTATCGGGTTAAGCATGGTTGTAAGCACGCTTATCCTGCCTATCTACCTTATGGCTGAAGAAAAACAAAAAGCCGAAAGAGAAAGACAGAAACAAATGAAAGGGAAAATTGACAAAATAAAAGCTGTCTTCAAAGGCGATGAGAAATATATGCTCACCTCTACTCTTTACCGCCAGAATAATTACCACCCAATTTACGCTCTTAGCAACAGCTTGGACTTATTCGTACAGATTCCTTTCTTTATTGCCGCCTATCATTTTTTGCATAACCTTGAATTACTGAACGGACAAAAATTTAAATTTAT
>JGI20171J14444_1000322_pt1 | contig 14262 bp, 11 predicted proteins | sample TergutNc150P4_FD_14444 | JGI IMG/M metagenome (IMG submission 14444) | reverse complement strand
CTCTTCAAATGCACAAGGCGGTAGTTGGATTATGTATCAACGTGAAAATTTTCAATCGCTCCCTAACAGCATAAACCAATGTCGAACACTACCGAGAAATGGAATGGCTAGAATTGTTGATGATAATTTGAAAAAGATTGGATTGCATGTATCTAAGCCTTTGCTTGCGGTAGTGTGTATAATTTTTGGTGTATTGCTACTGATTTGGCCTGATATGGTAGGTATTATTATTGGTGTGTTTTTATTGGTGCAGGGCATATTGGTATTGCTTGAGTATTATAATAATCGCAAAATATTTGATGCTCACACAATTAACTAAATATGCGAGACTTTTTTATGCCCATTTCGGAATATCGTATAAATACTCTGGGTGGTATAACTTGTTGTGGCAGTATGTCATATTATCATTTTTCACCTTTATGATTTCCTCCCCTTGATGTACTGCCCAAACTCTCTTTAACTATGCGATTTTTCTGCATAATTGCATGAGGTATACTGCAGGTTTTTGCAGCATTCACTTCTTATTATTTTAGATAAAAGATAGTAGTTGTTGGTGTGTTATGTTTTTGTCCATTTGCCTTTTGACCATCGTGTGAAGGATATTGGGGTTATTTTAATTATTGGTACTTCGCCTTCTTTCCATCCGCCTGCATCTGTTCTGTATTCTGGGAATTTTTCTTTAAGTAGTGAATGTGCATATTGGTATTCTTTGCCTTTCCAGAGGATTTCTGCTTCACCTTGAATGCGTACTCCACGTAATGTTGACCAGTCTTTTTTGTCATAATCATCAAAAACTATTGACACCTGAGGATTTGCCTCTATTTGCTCAAGTTTAGGCGTGTCAGGGTCAGATGCAAAATAGACAAAGACACCGTCAAAAACAGGCCAAACTGGACGTACTACAGGTTCACAATCCTCTGTTGCAGTTGCTAGACGACAAACTGGTAATTGCTGCACAAATTCCTTATCCGATTTCGTAAGCTTAATATCCATTTTTTTCCCAACATACTTGCATGAATTAACTATACTATAAATAATCTGTTAACAAATAGTAAATAAACCTTTAAGAAAAATGCCGTAGTTCCAAAAGTATCAAACATGTTTATTACTGTAACAATATGTTTTCCTCATCTGCTATCTTCTTCCGTATGGCTTGTATGACTAATGATAAAGCAATATCAATTTTACGTGTCTACCTAATTTTTAGTAATTAGGGCTATAACCGATTAAACGGGGATTTAGACTGTTTTTATGGCGGTTATAAATGCGTCCCAGTCGCCGGTTTTTTTTAGTTCTTTCTTTTTTAGCATTTCGTCTACTGCGTTTATGTTGTATAGTCCTCCGGGTTTTGGGTGTGTTTTTCTTGAGACTAGTGTGAAGGCGCGGTAGGCTTTGTCGCAGAGTTTTTCTGTTGTTATTTCATGTATGTATCCGTTTTTTTCTGAGAGAATTACTACGGCGAATTGGAGGTATTTGCCTATTTTTTTTAGTTCGTCGAATTGGTTTTTAATTTTGTTTGAAGAGTCCGCGTCTGTTGTGTTTAGAATTTGGATGACCATTTTTACTTCATTTGGGGCGTACTCTTTTTGGCTGGGGTTTATGATTGGTTCAAGCATGAACATGCTGCATTTGATGTCTGAGCCTTCTAGTTTTTGGTTGGGGTTTAGAGTTACATTAAAGCCTCGGCAGATTAGGTGTTCGCGGATGACTACTTCTGCTGCGGTGCCGCTTTTTTCTAGGTCTTTGTCTGTTTTTTGTTTAATGTAGTCTTCTGCTATTTCGATGAGCATTTCGTATTCTTCATCTTTTTTTGTAAGAAGAGACTTTTTCAGTTCTCTATAAGTAGACATAGGTGTCATACAAGAAGTAACGTTGAATAAATATGCTCTGGTGTGGTGGAAAAAACCTGTTAGGGGTATGTTGTTTATTGGCTGGTTTGGGGTGAGGTTGTGTGTTTTTTGATTGATTTTTTTGTTTGCTGTTTTTGTTTTGTTTGTGTGTTGTTTTGGGTTTGTGTTTTAATCAACTTTAGTTTATCAACTTGGTATTAACTTTAGTTAAATGAAGGTTTATATGTTCTGTTTGTGAATTAACCATCTCATGGAGACTGGGAAATGCAGACACAAAACAAAATAATCTACCCCTTCAGCGCAATCGTCGACCAAGAAAAAATGAAACAAGCCCTAATACTAAACGTTATCAACCCAAAAATAGGCGGCGTACTCCTAAGAGGCGAAAAAGGAACAGGAAAATCCCTAACAGTACGCGCCCTAGCAAACCTCCTACCCGAAATTGAAGCTGTCACAAACTGCCCATTCCACTGCGACCCAAAAAACCTCTGCGAAACCTGCACCACAAAAAAAGCAAACACAAAAACATTACCAACTACCAAACACCCAGTATCCGTAGTCGAACTACCTATTGGCGCAACAGAAGACCGACTAGTAGGCACCATAGACATAGAAAAAGCCATTAAAACCGGCGAAAAACACTTCGACCCCGGAATCCTAGCCCAAGCCAACCGCAATATACTATACATAGACGAAGTCAACCTACTAGACGACCACCTAGTAGACGTCCTACTTGACGCCGCCGCCATGGGCATAAACTTTGTTGAACGCGAAGGCGTTTCTTTTAACCACCCCTCACAATTCATCTTAATAGGAACAATGAACCCTGAAGAAGGCGAACTCCGACCTCAACTATTAGACCGCTTCGCCCTCTCAGTCGAAGTAAAAGGCATACCCTACAAAGAAGCCCGAGCAGAAATAATACGCCGCCGCATCGCATTCGAAAACGACCCCCTAACATTTATTACCTCACAAATAGAAAACCAAGAAAAAATACGCCAAAAAATCATAAAAGCAACAGCACTCTTACCCAAAGTAAAATTAAACTCAGACTTAATAGACTTAATAACACAAATATGCACAGATTTTGCAGTAGATGGCCATCGCGCAGACATAGTTATGTACAAAACAGCCTGCACCATTGCCGCATACAATGAACGCATAGAAGTAACAGAAGAAGACATCAAAGAAGCAGCTGAACTAGTCCTCCCACACAGACAACGACGACAACCCTTCGAAGAACCCAAAATGGAACAACAACAAATTAACGAAAGCATCCAAAAATGGAACAACGACAAACAAACCCAAACCCAAACACAAAACGACAATAACTCACAAAATAATGATGAACCAAATAAGCAAGATGAACCTGTAAAAGAACAAATTTTCCAAGCTGACAAGCCATACAATGTGAAACCCCTATCTTTTGATGTTTTCGACGACGTAGAACGACATGAATCAGGCCGACGCTCAAAAATAATCAGTAACACAAAAAGAGGTCACTATGTAGCAAGCATGATTCCACAAGGCAAAATTGCCGATTTAGCCTTCGATGCAACTCTACGCGCCGCAGCACCTTACCAAAAACGCAGAAAAGAAAATGTCGTTAACAATCAACAAAATGCTCTCTTAATTGAAAACTGTGACTTACGTGAAAAAATCAGAGAAACAAAAATGGGTAACCTTATAATGTTTGTAGTAGACGCCAGCGGTTCTATGGCTGCTGAAGAGCGTATGAGTGCCACTAAAGGCGCAGTTCTTTCTCTTCTACTTGATGCCTATCAACGAAGAGATCGTGTAGGTATGATAGTTTTCCGTAAAAACTCTGCAGAGCTTGTACTGCCACCTACTAATAGTGTTGAATTAGCTCAAAAACATTTAGCAGTACTGCCCACTGGAGGACGTACACCATTAGCTCATGGATTAAAACTTGGCTTAGATGCTGTTACATCTTCCACTCGAACAGATAATATTCCACTTATAGTGCTAATTTCCGATGGACGTGCAAATGTCACTCTCTCTGATGATGGTGATCCAGTTAAAGAAGCAAAATATATTGCATCCGAAATAGCCTCAAGAGGCATACAGTCCATTGCTATAGATACAGAACAAGGGTTTCTTAATTTTGGTTTAGTTAAACAAATCTCTGAAGCTATGGGTAGCAAATATTTACGATTAGAAGAATTACGTGCAGCACCCATTGCTTCAGCTGTTAAAAATCAACTATTTCATGATACATCCGAAAACTTGAACAGTTCATATCGGAGGTGAAAAAAAAATGAAAAAACTAACTATGCCCATTATCGCCATAATTCTTAGCGTTGCCTTACTTGTCTCTGCCTCAGCTGGTGTATATATGTTATACTTCTCTGATAAACCCTCATCAGAAATCTCGCCGAAAATAGATACAACAGCCACTTCAGTTCCTACACTCAGCACTAGTACCGCTACTGTTTCTCCAACACCAGAAGTGGTTCAAGAGGTGCCAGCAAATATTACTGTTGTTGATGGTGCTGGATATACTGTAACTATTTCACTTCCAGTGAAGCGCATTGCAGCATTGGATACTGCTGTAGTTGAAATTTTATGTGTCATGGGTCTGCGGGACTTAATTATTGCACGTTGTGACAGCTGTACAATGCCCCCCTCCATTCTATCTGTTACCTCAGTTGGTTCAAATGATTATGAACCAAACGTTGAAGCCCTTATAGAGCTAAATCCCGATATAATATTTTGCAGTTCAATGTTACCTTATAATGAAGCATCTTATCAACAACTGATAAACGCTGGAATACCCATATATGTTGTTGACACAACCACTCCAGAACCTGTTAACCCTTCAAAAATGACTAAAGATGAATTGTATAACTCTCCAACACCCATAGATTTCGTTTGTAATTTAATGCGAAACTTTACCGCCATAGTTGGACACCAAGATAAAGTAAATGAATATGCTACTTGGGCACAGCCATATAACAAACTTGTCAAGGATCGCATATACGCGTTATCACCTGATCAGCAAATTACAGTGTTCTTAGAATGGTATAGCTATCCATATCGAACATTTGTCACTCAAAGCGTTTACCAAGCTGGTGGAATTAACATTGCCGAAAATCAAACACTTTACTCACCTCTGCTATCTCCTGAATTTGTTGTCGAACAGAACCCTTCAGTTATAATTGAGTATATTCTAAGCACAACACATGACATAAACGATTTCATTGCCGCGAAAAATGATGTCCTTAGCAGAAATGTTCTTCAAAATATTGATGCAGTAAAGAACGGACGGGTATATATTATTGATTGGTCTGCCAGAGATGGAGTGCGCTCTATAGTAGGCTATCTATACTGGGCAAAATGGATTCAACCCAACCTCTTCGCAGATATAGACCCTGCAGCGGTAAACCAAGAGTTCAATCAAAAATTTTACGGAACCACAATTGATGGGACGTTTGGTTATCCATGACAACGACAACTGCTGACTTAAAGAAACTATACAATAAAGACAGGAAGAAAAAAATTCTTGTCATTTTTTCCATATTTTTAGCATTAATAACTACGGCATTAATTTCACTTAGCTTAGGTGCTGCTTCTCCTAGAATTGGTGAAGCAATAACGGTTATTTTTTATAAATGGTTCCCTTTTCTACATATTGATCCTCCCTCTTCTCTTGCTATAACAATAATTTGGACTATACGTTTGCCAAGAATTGTCATGGCATTAATTGCTGGTGCTGGATTGGCTGCTGCAGGTGCAACGATGCAAGGCATTTTACGTAATCCTCTTGTTTCTTCTTATGTGTTAGGTATTTCTTCAGCTGCAGGGTTTGGTGCTGCTTTAGCTATAGTTCTTGGTGTAAGTGTTGCAGCGTTAAGCGGCTATCTTGTGGTTGGTAACGCGTTTATCTTTTGTTTACTAGCTATGGTAATAGTTTACATGATTGCCCGTGTAAGGGGTATGAGTTCTGAGTCCGTAATCCTTGCAGGTGTAGCTGTTGGTTTTCTTTTCTCTGCTCTTATTTCATTAATACAATATATCTCTCCCACATCCAATGCTGTACAGGCTATTGTTTTCTGGCTTATGGGAGGTCTTCATACGGCGACTTGGCAAAATATTCTTCTCTGTTTTCCCCTTGTCGCTGTTGCAGTTATTCTTATGGTGTTGCAGGCTTGGAACATTAATGTTATGAGTATGGGTGAGGAGGTTGCTGTTAGTTTAGGTGTTAATTCTAAACGTGTTTTAGCTATAAACATGGTTTTGGAAACGACTGTAACTGCAGGTATCATAGCTTTTACAGGAATAATTGGTTTTGTAGACTTAATCGCTCCGCACATTGCTAGAATGTTTATCGGTAATGATTACCGGTATCTGATACCTTGCAGTGCGCTTATGGGTGCCTTTATGCTCCTTGCCGCAGACACTGTGGGTAGACTAATTATGATGCCCACAGAAATTCCCGTTGGCATTGTAACCTCATTACTAGGTGTTCCCTTCTTTATTTACCTATTAGTGCGTAAAAGGAGGCGTAGTTTCAATTGAAATTAACTGTAAACAATCTTTCATTTAGCTACGCTAACGTTTCAATTCTTAAAAACATAGACTTAGCCGTTGGTTTAGGTGAATTAGTCTCTATTGTTGGTCCAAACGGTTCAGGAAAAAGTACTTTATTAAAATGTATTAACCACATTCTGAAAACTAGACAAAATAGTATACTTATAGATGGTAGAGATACTAGTAAATTTGACATTAAAGAATTATCCAAACTTATGGGGTATGTTCCTCAAACATCCATAAGTGCTTTCCCATTTACAGTATTTGATGTAGTAATGATGGGTAGAAAACCCTACATACATTGGAGCATAGGTGAGCGTGATAATGAAATAGTCGCTCAAATGCTAGAATTTTTAGGAATTGGTCACCTTGCTATGCGCCAATTCCCTGAACTTAGCGGCGGCGAACAACAAAAAGTTATCATAGCACGCGCCTTAGCACAACAATCCCAATTTTTACTACTAGATGAACCTACAAGCTCTTTAGATATTAAACACCAACTTGAAATTCTCTGCATATTAACAGGACTTACTCAAAGTAAAGAACGCGCCGTTATTGTAACAATGCATGACTTAAATTTAGCCAGCCGTTTCTCCGACCACATGATAATGTTAAAAAAAGGCGCTATTTACGCAAGAGGTAAACCTGAAGACGTGCTAACAGCACAAAGCATAGAAGACGTATATGGAATAAAAGCCGATGTCTCCTTATCAAACAGCGGCAAACCCATAATCACACCCATAGTTAGCAACTTTAACGAATTTACCTCCCGTATATCCCTATTCTTTGAAGAAAAACCTAAGGAGATAAAACATGAAAACACTTAAAGTAGCCTTCGCAACAACAATCCCAACAGACGCAATACCTGCCATAACAGCAGCAAAAAATATAAACGAAAAAAACCCGGGCACCATTGAACTATGCCTACGCACCGGCGGCGACTTTAGAGACTTTGGAACACTAAACGATTTTATCAACACCGCAAAAAAAGCTCACATAGTCATCGCACACTTAATGGGCGACCTACCCGACATAGACAAACTAGCCGAAGCCTTAAAACCTACAAGAATACCCCTCATGGTCTCTGCACCCTTCTTTGGAGGTAATAACCAAACTAAATTTACAACAGTCGAAGCTGAGGATAAACAAAAAATCTTTTTCTACCTCAACTATGGCGGCACAAAAAACTTTGAAAACCTAATGTATTACCTCGCAAACCGCTTCATAGGCGCCGACTACACTTTTGAAGCTCCAACAAAGCCTTCATGGGAAGGAATTTATCACCCTGACTTTAACAATGTCCCTAGCTTAACTGAATACTTGGAAAAAAAAGTTGACAGTAACCGTTTAACTGTAGGATTATGGTTCCATCAAAGTCACTGGCAGGGTGGAGACACAGATTTTATTGACACAATAATTAAAGAAATTGAAGCTCAAGGCGCTAACGTTCTGCCAGTATTTTTTAGTGGATCAAAAAATCTAAAATTAGGCATGAACGGCTTAAACTGGGTAATTGATAACTATTTCCTAAAAAACGACAAACCTCTCGTAGACGTTGTAGTAAGCCTATTTTCTTTCTCATTCTCAACATGCCTATCCGGTGCTGATGCAACAGATATACTAAAAAAACTAGACGTCCCAATAATCAAAGCTATAACCACCTGCAATACTTTCGAAGAATGGCGTGACACCATGCAAGGCTTAAGCATCATGGACATACCCGCTAATGTTGCAATGCCCGAATTCGATGGAGCCATAATAACTGTACCCGTTGCAGCTATGGATTGCCGCCAAACTAACCCTTCAACGGGAACACGACTCATAAAATTTAAACCAATTGAAGAGAGAACTAAAAAAGTGGTTCAATTAGCTATAAACTGGGGCAAACTACGACGACTACCTAACAGCCAAAAGAAAGTAGCCATAATATTCCATAACTACCCACCCAGAAATGACACAATAGGTCACGCATTTGGCTTAGATTCTTCTGCTTCAGTTATGAACGTTCTCCAAAAACTAAAACAACAAGGATACACTATAAACGAATTACCTGAAAGCAGCCAAAAACTCATGGACACTATAATCGCAGGATTAACCAACGACCGCAGATGGGCAAGCTCTCAAGAACTAAACGACCGTGCATTGGATAAAGTATCCCTTCAACAGTATGAACAATGGTTCAACAAATTGCCAACAGATGTAGCTGTTAAAATGGAGAAAGACTGGGAAAAACGACCTGGAAAAATTTTCGTCTATAACAACAAATTTTTGATTGCAGGTATACAAAACGGAAACATTTACATTGGTCTGCAGCCTCAGCGTGGTTACCTTGAGGCTTCTTCCAGTATATATCATAGTCCTGACTTGTCTATGCCTCATCATTATCATGCTTATTATCGTTGGATACGTGACGTTTTTGGTGCTAATGCCATTATACATATGGGTACCCATGGCACACTTGAATGGTTGCCTGGAAAATCCGTCGGGTTATCCCCATCATGTTCTCCTGATATCGCTATATCTGATTTACCCAACATTTACCCCTATACTATAACTAATCCGGGAGAGGGTACACAGGCTAAACGGCGGAGTTACTGCTGTATAATAGATCATTTAGTGCCTGCGATGCATAATGCTGATTCATATGAGGAACTTGCAAAAATAGAGGTTCAACTTCAAGAGTATTATCATGCTAAAAATGTTGACACTGAGAAATTACCTGTATTGCGTAAGTTAATCTGGGAAAACGTTGTTGCTGCTAAGCTTGATAAGGACTTAAATGTAGTTCAAGATGTTGCTTTTGCTTCTTTTGATGCCTTTTTAGAGCAGCTACATGCGTATATTAACGAGTTATCTGATGCTCAAATTCGTGATGGGTTACACATTTTAGGTGAAGGACCTCAAGATTTAAGGTTAGATGAATTTCTTGTCACTTTAACACGACTTGATAATGGTGATGTGCTCTCATTGCGACAGTCTATTGCAGAATTATTAGGTTTTGACTATGAGACTCTTTTGGCCCATAGAGGTAAACTTTGTAGCAACGGCAAAACTAATGGGGACCATTTAAAAGAAATCAGCGCACTCTCACTTGAGCTCATACAAAAATTCCACTTAGCCGATTTCAAAGAAGAAAAAATCACTACATTAGCCAAGGAAGTGTTAGGCGCAAGTAACTCTAAGATAGAGCATTGTCTTCATTATATCAGTAGTTTTCTTGTTCCTGCTCTCGCATTAACAACTGATGAGTTAACCTATACCCTCTCTGGATGTCAAGGCGGCTATGTACCTCCGGGGCCATCTGGCTCTATAACTAGAGGTATGGCAGATATTTTACCCACAGGAAGAAATTTCTTTTCTGTTGACCCTCGTGCCGTTCCTACCCCTGCATCCTGGGAAGTAGGAGTCGCCCTAGCGGATATATTACTTGAACGTTATCTAAAGGAAGAAGGAAAATACCCTGAATCCGTTGGCATAGTTATTTGGGCAACAGACACTATGAAAACTAAAGGCGATGATATCGCTGAAATACTCTATCTAATGGGTATTAAGCCCGTTTGGGAGCGATCTAGCGGCAGAGTTATAGGCGTAGAGCCTATTCCACTTGAAGTGCTCAAACGACCACGTATTGATGTTACCATACGCATAAGCGGGCTATTCCGAGATACATTTCCTGTTGTAGTAAACCTTCTCGATGCCGCTGTCGAATTAGCTGCTGGACTAAAAGAATCACATGGTCAAAACTTTATAGCTAAACACATAGATGTTGAAGTAATAGAAGAAACCAAAAAAGGCATTGATGCTATAAAAGCACGAGAAAAAGCCTGCTATAGAATTTTCGGCGACCAACCTGGCGCATATGGATGCGGTGTAAGTGAGGTTATAGATTCTAAAAATTGGAAAGATCAAAACGATTTAAGTGACATATATGTTAACTGGGGTAGTTATGCATATACCCGTAAAACCTATGGGTTACAAGTGCCTGAACAGTTCAAACGTTGTCTAAAAAAGATTAATGTTACCGTTAAAAATCAGGATTCTCGTGAATATGATATTTTAGACGGCGATGACTGGTATGACTCCCACGGCGGCATGATAAATGCCGTTAAAATCATAGGCGGTAAAGCTCCCAGATCATACTGTGGTGATACATCTGATCCTAATCGCGTAAAAGTTCGAAGTACAGCTGAGGAGACATGCCTTGTTTTCCGTTCTCGGTTACTTAACCCAAAATACATTGAAAATATGAAACGACACGGCTATCAAGGAGCAGCTGACTTGTCTAGATCTGTAGACTTTGTCTTCGGCTGGGATGCCACAGTAGAAGTCGTAGAAGACTGGATGTATGAAGATCTGGCTAAAAAATACGTTTTCGACAAAGAAATGCAACAATGGCTTAAAAACGTAAATCCCTACGCACTGCAGAACATGGTTGAACGATTTCTAGAAGCCATTAGCCGCAACTTGTGGCCAGCATCTGATGAAGTTAAAAAGAAATTGCAGAAACTCTACTTAGACATAGAAGGTCTGCTTGAGGACACTAATGAAAAAGTAACAAATAAAATGGAGAAAAAATAGATGAGTAAAAATTTAGTAACTTTTAAAGAAACTAAAATAGACCTACAGTTTAAAGAGGCAAATGCACGAGTTGTCTACCATAAATATGACAGCATATGGCATAACCTTACCCTTGTTTCTTTTAACGAACGCCGTAACGTCTTATCCACTATAGATGGGCTGCGTCGAGTTCAACATGTGGGTAACGTGTTTTTTCCCGATGAACTGTCAAGACAGCATATGACGTTGCAGAAATATGAGCAGGTTACAAAGAGACTTCCTAAATCTTTAGGTCTTAAACGTAGCGACTTTATTTTTCTAGCAACTGCTGTTAACATGGAAAAAATTGCTGTTTGTGAAAAAACTTTTGGCGATTTCCATGTTTGTTGCATCGCAACTGCAGGTGCTCTTAATAATGCTCTACGTATGGGTGTAGATGCAGGTAATTGGGTTGAGCATAAAACGTGTATGACTCCAGCGGCGGGAACTATAAATATGCTTCTCTTAACGAATGTTACCTTATCCTGTGGTGCTATGGCTAGGGCTATAATGACTGCTACGGAAGCTAAAACGGCTGCATTACAAGATCTTGACTATAAGAGTACGCCCTCACCACTAATTCAAGCTACTGGCACAGGAACCGATAGTATGATAGTTGTCTCAGGCGTAAACCCTGACATTGTGATTAAGCATACGGGTGGACATACTAAAATGGGTGAACTTATAGGGTTTGCAGCTAAAACTGCTGTAACAGAGGCATTAAAGAAACATGACCAAAATTTATGAGGGTAAAAACTGATGGATGCTATTTACACAGAAAACCTATGCAAAAACTATGGCTCTATTAAGGCTATAAATAATTTAAATCTACAGGTTCATGAAGGAGAAATATTTGGGTTCTTAGGACCTAACGGTGCAGGAAAAACAACAACTATTCGCGTATTAACAACTTTAACACATCCAACTTTAGGCACAGTCTCCGTCGGCGGTTATGATGTACGAGACAAACCTGATAAAGTGCGAAAAGTAATGGGCGTTGTTCAACAACACATAAGTCTAGACCGTGATTTAACCGTTCGAGAAAACATGGAATTTCACGCACGAATACAACATCTAAACTCTTCTGAACGCAAACAACGCGTCACTGAATTATTAGAATACGTTGAACTAACAGAATACGCTGACCAAATGGTCGACGCTCTCTCAGGTGGCATGAAAAAGAAAGCATCCATCGTCTGTAGCCTTCTTCATAAGCCTAAAGTGTTATTTTTAGATGAACCCACTGTTGGTTTAGATGCTCAAGCAAGACGTCGCCTATGGGACTTGATACGGCGACTAAATAAGGATGGTACAACAATTTTTCTTACAACTCATTATATTGAAGAAGCAGAGGTTCTCTGTAACCGTGTTGGAATTATGCACCATGGGCAACTAATTGCTGTAGATGAGCCTGCTAATCTTCGTAGAAAAGTAGGCTCCTTTGTCGTTGAAACTCTAATAGATGGAAAAGCGACTCATTACCAGTTTTTTGCTGACCGTGATGCTGCCTCTAGTTATGTTAAAAATTTGCCCTCTGAGGTAAAAACAGTGATTATCCGTGAATCAAATTTAGAAGACGTTTTTATAGAACAAACAGGAGAAAAAGTTGGTGACCAATAATGATGAACATTTTTAACGACATTTACTCAGTTCTATGGGTCGACCTGCGCATTTTGCGACGCCATTGGAAATCAACGATTGCTACAAGTCTTGTACTTCCGTTGCTGTATTTGGTTGCTTTTGGTTATGGTTTAGGACGCGGTTTGGATGTAGATGGTTTTAGTTATCTTGCATTTGTTGTTCCTGGTATTGTCGCATTAACAGCGTTTTCTACTAGTTTTAATGGTGCTGCATCAAAACTTCAAGTGGACAGACTTTACTACAAAAACTTTGATGAACTCTTGATGTCTCCTGTGAGTTTGTATTCAATTATAATAGGTAAATCATTAATAGGTGTAATAAGAGGTATGATTAGCGCTGTTGCTATATACGCTGTGGGGTTAGTGCTTGCACCAACGATACTTGTTAGTCCACTGTTCTTTTTGATACTGCTGCTGGCATGTTTTGTGTATGCATTATTTGGTTTACTTGTAGCGTTAGTTATTAATACTCACCATGCTATGAGCAATTTTAGTACTCTAGTTATTTTGCCAATGACTTTCTTATGCGGTACATTCTTTTCACTAAGCCAATTACCTGGTGCGGTTAAAGCGGTGTTGTATTTTTTGCCTCTAACACATTCAACTGAACTTTTACGTGCAACAGCATTGGGGTTACCTTTCCCATGGTTGTCTTTTATAGGTCTCTTGATTTTTGGGGCGCTCTTTTTTATTGGGTGTTTAATGGCTTTAAAGAAGTCAAGTGTATAAGAAAGCAACTGTTGAGGTTTAGATATACCCTCTCTTTTTTATAGTAATAAAACATGATTGTTGTTTTTGTTGTTTGTTATAACCTGAATTCAGGTCATGCCTCAAAATAGTTTACGTCCAAATTCCAGTACATTTATGAGCAAGCCAAAGAGAATTGTGTGCATATTCCAACGATTTAGAGTAACAAATAGTTTTGCGAGCCAAACGCTTAAGCCTGGTGCGAAATGTTAAATGTTTACGCTCAATACGCTGCGTATTACGCTTACCCGTAAACAAAACATTTTTCGGTACAGCCTCATGATAAGCAAAATTATCATCCAAAAACACCACCTCTATTTCAACATTCAACTCTGAGAGCAAAACCAAAAGCTTTTGCAACACCTCATGCTCCCTAGCACCAAAAACATACGCAACAATTTCGCCAGTGTCATGATTTATAGCATACCACAACCAACAAAGAGTCTTTTTACAGAAGACTCTACCCCACATTTCATCCATCTCAAGACGTATTTTTAAGGGTTCGTGAGTGAGGTTTAGGTATTTTGGGTTTATGTTGGTTTGGAATTTTTCTGTTTTTTTAAAACTGATAGAACGGTATTTGAGCTTATGTTTAAAACTCGTGAAATGTCTCGTATGCCACTGCCATTTAGGGACATTTTTATCATCATTTGTTTAGTTTGGGGTTTAGCACCGTTGTTTGTGTATTGTATTTGGAAGGTTTTGCCGCATTTTTTACATTTACACCGGGGTTTTCCATTTGTTTGCTGTTTGCCCATCTTTACAACATCTAAACTATCACAATGTATACATCTGACACTTACCGTCACCATATTAATCACATCACAAAGTGATCAAATACACACTACCAACTTAATAAACTAGTTTGAGACATGACC
>JGI20171J14444_1000312_pt1 | contig 14779 bp, 12 predicted proteins | sample TergutNc150P4_FD_14444 | JGI IMG/M metagenome (IMG submission 14444) | reverse complement strand
GCGCGCGCACGCACGTACGCGCGCGTAGGCGCATTCAACCCGCTCTCCCCGCACCGCGCCTGCCCGCAAGCCGCCTATATAAATATGGATTTTCCTTATTATATACAGCCCTCGCGCTTTTAACGCTCCCCGGCTCCGCCCTCTCCCAAACAGCCCCGGAGACCGCCGTTTCCGACACCGCCGGCGGCGGCGTTGTCTATAAAAATACCGCTACCGATAGTATAGATAATACCGAGGCGATAGCCGCAGACAGCGTTGAAATCGTTACCGCCGATTCCGCCGCCGCGCCCGACAGCGGCGCGGCCGTTGTCCGCGAAGAGCCGGAAAGCAAGCCCAATATCGCCGTCTACGTCACCGGCGACGTGCCCGACAACGAAAAGAAGGCCCTCGGGACGTACATTCTCGACGCCCTCGTAAACAGCGGACGCTACAACGCCATAGAACGAACCGGCTCATTTCTGGCGGAAATAGACAAGGAACAGACCGCGCAACGCAGCGGAGCCATAGACGACCGCCAAATCAGCAAAGTAGGCCGCCAATTCGGCGTCAAATTCGTCTGCATTGCCGACATTACCCCCGCCCTCGGCGCGTTTCAGGTCTCCGCCCGCATAGTAAACGTTGAAACCGCCGAAGTCGCTTTCATAGGACAAGCCCCAAGCCCGCTCAAAACCATAGACGACCTCGCCAACGTCTCGAATAAGGTCGTAAGACGGATGTTCGGTCTACCCGATCCGACCGAAACGGACTCCCTGTTCCGCAGACCGCGAATAGAAATCAGCGTCGGCGCGGGCGGCCTAATCGGCGGCGGCTTCGGCGGCGGGATAACGTGGCCGGGCGGGGAACGGGTCAAAATGCCCTATACCGCCACAGGCGTATACCTGTTCTTTGACGCCGTATACGCGGAACTGTTCTTCGGCTACTCAAACGGCAACGGCAAATGGGAAAGCCCGAACGCCCCCGACCCCAAAGACCTGCCCTATATGCCGCGCTCCTGCATAAACGCCGGCCTATTCGCCAAATATCCGTTTGAATACTACGGGCGCGTAAAACTCTTCCCGCTTTTGGGATTAGACTACATTGCTTCAATATCCGGCAAACTCAAACTCGCGAACAAAAAAGAGTACACGCTCGACGGCGCGAACGGCCGCCCCGAAGCAAACGCCCTAAGCTCGCTGTGGTTCAAAGTCGGCGGCGGAATTGACTTCGGCATGGGGAAGACCGTATACCTGCGCTCCGAACTGATATACGGCCTGAGAGGCGCGAACGCATTCGAAAAATTTTGCGCGGATAACACGCCGTCAAACGCGATTGCCGATATCGGCCACGGACTTGACTTTAAAATCGGCGCAGGAGCTAAATTTTGATTAATCGTGTAAATAAACATTGTTCCACTTGAAATATTCAATAACGCGTTAATAGGAGGATTTATGAGAAAAACCTTTTTGCTATCCGCCCTTCTCGCCGTAATAACCGCCTTAGCCTACATCGGTTGCGGCGACAGCGGCGTCCAGAATAAGAACTCGGAGATCGCCGATCTCCTAAACTTCTTCACCGGCGGCGACACCCGCTACACCCTTACGGTCAACGTAACGCCAACCAACGGCGGCGCCGTGTCGCGCAACCCAAGCGGCACGTCATATAAAGCCGGAAGCCAAGTCGCCGTAACCGCGATACCGTCAAACGGTTACAGATTCACAGGTTGGTCGGGAGCCTCCAACGATACCGCCGCCGCCGTCACCATAACAATGGACGGCAACCAAACGCTGACCGCCAATTTTGTTTCGACATCCGCCAACGCCGCCACGTACACCCTTTCGGTCAACGTAACGCCGGCCAACAGCGGCAACATATTACGCGAACCGAACAAGGCGCGCTACAACGCCGGAGAGCTTGTTACCGTAACCGCCGACCCGATGGACGGCTACACATTTACCGGATGGACCGGCAATGTGAACAATACGGATAACTCCGTGACCATAACCATGAACGGAAACATGACGCTAAACGCCAATTTCCAACAAAATACATACGCACTCTCCGTAAACGCAAATCCGACGCAGGGCGGCACCGTATCCCGCAATCCCCAAAAATCGGCCTACACCTACGGCGAAGAGGTCACCGTAACCGCAACGCCCGCAAGCGGTTACGCCTTTGACGGCTACACCGGCGCGGTAACATCCACAAGCGCGGGCGTAACCGTTGTCATGGACGGCAATAAAGCCCTGACCGCCAAATTCATAAAGCAAACCGCGCCGTCGTACACGCTTTCAACCGTCGCAAGCCCCGCCGTCGCTACTATATCCCGCCATCCCGATAAAGCCTCTTACCAAACAGGCGAAACCGTTACCGTAACCGCCCCAACCACGGAGGGTTACACGTTTACCGGCTGGTCGGGAGCGTCAACGTCCACAGCTTCTTCCGTGACAGTTACGATGGACGACAATAAATCGCTCACGGCAAACTACAAATCAATGGATTACATCCTCACCGTAGATGTTATACCCGCCGTCGGCGGCACCGTGTCACGCAATCCAAACAATAGCACATACACGTACAACCAAATAGTCACCGTAGACGCAACTCCCGCCGTCGGTTACAAGTTTACAGGCTGGTCGGGCGTAGCGGCGGCGGACGCAAGCACATACGGTACATACGCGACTGTCACCATGAACAGCAACAAATCGCTGACCGCCACCTTTGAACAATATGTATACACCCTCAGCACATACGTATTCCCATCCGGCACCGGCACTGTCACTATCAGCCCCAACAAGAACCTTTACACATACAACGAACAAGTCACCGTAACCGCAACGCCCGCAAGCGGTTACACCTTTACTGGATGGTCAGACGCGGTGCTGGGGATGACGAATCCGGTGACGATTGTAATGATCGAAGGCAGATCGCTGACCGCCAATTTCCAACAAACCCTATACACGCTAACGACAAACGTGTCTCCAACCGGTAGCGGATCCGTGTCGCGTAGTCCGAATCAAACAAGTTATACACCCGGATCAACTGTCACCCTAACCGCCGCGCCCATGAGCGGTAGTTCGTACGTGTTTAAGGGTTGGTCGGGCGCGTCTTCGTCTACAAACGCCGCCGTAACAATTACAATGGACGGCGATAAGTCACTGACCGCCGGATTCGGATTGCCTGATGCAAAGCGGTTCACCGTCTACTTCAACAACAACGGCGCAACAGACGGGGCGAATCCCCCGCAAGCGGCGACCGCAGACTCCGGCAGCAGCATATCGCTTCCGGGACAGCAAACTATGGTAAAGACCGGATATAGCTTCGGGGGGTGGAATACTAACAGCTTCGGAACAGGTACTTTCTATAGTGAGGGTACATCTTACAGAGTTACTGGCAACGCGACATTGTACGCAAAGTGGATACCTATCTACACCGTAACGTTTAGCGGTAATGGCACTACCGCTGGTGTTCCTATGGCGGTTAGTGTAGATTCTGGAACAGTCATAACGATTCCGGGACAAGGAAGTATGGCAAGAACGGGTTATACTTTCGGGTGGTGGAATACTGCTAGTACCGGTACTGGAACCCGCTACGACGTGGGGGCTTCTTACATTGTTACTAGTAATGTTACAATATACGTGAAGTGGATTCTGATTTACGTTATCACCTATAACGGGAACGGTACAACAGATGGCGTTCCTAATGCAGTTAGTGTGGATTCGGGAACGGTCATAACAATTCCGGGTCAAGGAAGTATGACGAAAAGCGGATATAACTTTGGTTGGTGGAATACAAAAAATGATGGTTCGGGAACTAATTATAACACGGGGATCGCTCACACTGTTACTAGTAACATTACCCTATACGTGAAGTGGATTCCGATTTACAAAGTAACATTTAACGGCAATGGCACAACGGAAGGTGTCCCTGACGCGGTTAACGTGGATTCTGGAACCGTTATAACGCTTCCCGGTCAGGGAAGTATGGCGAGAAACGGTTATATCTTCAGCGGGTGGAATACAAAAAACGATGGTACGGGAACCAATTATAGTGCTTCTTACGGTGTTACGGGTAACATTACCCTATATGCGAAGTGGACTGCTATATACACGCTAACAACAGAGGTGTCTCCATCGGGTGGCGGTACTATATCGCGTAACCTGGATTTGGCGTATTATACATCAGGAACGAGTGTTACCGTAACGGCAACACCCGCGAGCGGCTATGCATTTACAGGTTGGTCAGGTGCATCGACAGATACAAACACACGTGTGGTAATTCCGATGAACGGCAACAAAACACTGACGGCTAATTTCAAAATGACGTTCACTGACAGTAGAGATGGTAAAACCTATAAAATGGTAGTTATTGGTGGGCAGACGTGGATGGCAGAGAACCTTAACCATTATACAGAAAACGATTCTCGATGTTTTGATAATGATAATACCAACTGTACCAAGTACGGTAGACTGTACATTTGGGTTGTTGCAGATACAATATGTCCTGCTGGGTGGAGATTGCCTTATAGTTCTGATTGGGATGCTTTGAAACAAGTAGCGAATGGTAGTGCTAAGAAATTGAAATCAAAGACTTGGATCAGTTATGGTAGTGGTGGTATATGGACTGATGATTTTGGCTTTTCGGCACTACCTGGTGGTCACAGCGGTTACAACTATGCCAGTGGTATTGGAGACGATGGGTACTGGCATACTCGTAATCGCTATATTATAGGTATGAGGTATAATAGCGATTCGGTATTTGTGTCTAGATTTGAGGACTTGACCTCATGGGTACAACCTGACTATTATTTCTGTTCGGTACGTTGTATACGAAATAACTAAAAGTACCTTTTCGATGCGTGTAACAGAACATTGTGGAACACTGTAACATTGTTATCCGTAGGATGAGAATTAGTGTTGGTATAAGGGTATAATATCCACGTGGAGTACACATGAAACGTTGGTGTATTGTTAAACGAATAACCTATTTGACAAAGGAGGTCAAGCCTAAAAAGATTCTGTTAGATGTTGTTGTTAGACGGTGTGTGAGTAAAAAAGTAAAAGTTCCAAATCAATCCATTTTCCCAAAATTAAAAAACCATTTACAAGGAGCGAGTATGAACACGAGCAGTGGTAATGCACCCAACCAAGTCATTAGCGACTTCCTTTTTGCCGCGATAGAGAATAACTCTGAAAACATCATGTTTACAGAGACGAAAGTAGGAATAACGTTTGCGTTGTACGGCTTAATCACCTATGCGTTGGTGGAAGCACGAGACATCATAATAGGTACAATTCGGACAATCTCCCAATATGGTCCGTGTTGCAAATATATGTGTTTCGTGTTTCTATTGGTTACATTTTCATGTATGTTGGTTTCTACCTATTACTTACTGAGAACAATCAAACCACGACATTATCCCATCCTCGGGGATACGGATATTTCGGAAGAACAGAAGCGATTATGGTCTGTAGGTTGGAATAAAGACAAAACGGGGTTAGAAATGACTTATAATGTTTATTACGGTAACCTCGTGGTGCAAGATGAGATAGGTTTTATCAAATGTGCGGCCTACGAATTATTGAGGCGTAATTTGATTAGAATCTTAAAACGGAGGTATTTCGACAATGCCATGTGGTTTTTTGGGGGGTTCGTTCTGTCAATATTGGTGGTAGGTATTGCAACTGTTATTGTAACTGTTTGGACGGAGTAATGTTAGCGTAATAGATATGAATCTGTTTGTCCCATTGTGCTGAAAATAAACTGATGTTTCATCTAATAACTAACAAAGAAGGGTGGGTATATGACACTATGTACAAGATGGTTTTTGACAGTAACGATGTTTGCCGTGTGTATTGTTGCGGAAACAGCATTTGGGCAAACGGATATTACGGATAAGTTCACGGATGCTAATTTTAGGGCGGCGGTGTATGACAAGATTGGCAAAACAGCCCCCGCATTGATACTCAATAGCGATGTGAGCGGCATTACCATTATTAATGTGTCTAATTTGGAAATATCTGATCTTTCGGGGATAGAGTATTTTACATCGTTAACGGAATTGGATTGTGGTGGCAATCAATTGACTTCTTTTGATGTGTCAAAGAATACCGCGCTGGCTTGGTTGGATTGTAGCAACAACCAATTGACCTCACTTGACTTGTCGAAAAATACAGCGTTAATACATTTGTATTGTTCTAGTAATCAACTGACTGTTCTCGATGTGTCGAAGAATGCCGCATTGATGTTTTTGATTTGTGCTGTTAACCAACTGACCGCACTCGACGTATCGAAGAATACCGCACTGGTACGGTTGAATTGTGCTGTTAATCAATTGGCCGCACTCGATGTGTCGAAGAATGCCGCACTGATGGCCTTGCTTTGTGACGATAACCAACTGACCTCACTCAACGTGTCGAAAAATGCTACGCTGAGGGACTTGTATTGTGGCGATAACCAACTAACCTCATTTGACTTGTCGAAGAGTACCGCGTTGACGTTCTTACTTTGTAACAACAACCAATTGACCTCTCTTGATGTGTCAAATACCGCACTATCGCAGTTGTATTGTGGCAACAATCAACTTACCTTGCTTGACTTGCCAAAGAATGCCACGTTGATGGGTTTATATTGTACTAACAATCAACTGACCTCACTTGATATATCAAAGAATATCGCGCTGACAAGTTTGGTGTGTGATAGCAACCAACTAACCTCGCTTGACTTGTTGAAGAATACAGAACTAACGAATTTGTTTTGTAGTGGCAATCTATTGGCTTCGCTTGATGTATCAAAGAATACTGCGTTAACGTGGTTACAGTGTGATGACAATCAATTAACCTCGCTTGATGTATCGAAAAATACCGCACTTACAGTGTTGTCTTGTCAAAACAATCTATTGACTTCGCTTGATGTATCGAAGAATACCGCGCTACGCCAGTTGCAGTTGTGTTATAATTACTTTACAAACGAAGACGATATTATTGGCTTGAATCAGTTAAACCACCCTATTTATTTTTTATTTGACCCACAGAAAAACAATACCTCAATTCTCTCATCCAACCGCACAACACCCATTAACCACTATCCGTTCACAGAGGCAACAATAGTTTCTCCTTTTAACAATACATCTACCCTCATCACCGTTGGCCCAAATCCTGTCTCAGTCCGTTCCAGCGCAATGATTTTCTATTGGAACGGCGATACTGACATAACGTATGGAACCTTGTTCGTATACGATGTTTCTGGTCATTTAGTAAAAAAGATAATCTTGTCACCATTAAGCAACGCCAATGGTCGTATTGTCGGCGAGTGGAACATGAAAGACGAGAGAGGCCACACGGTATCTGTGGGTAGTTATGCCGTGAAAGGCACTGTCACGAGTAGAAATGGGAAAAATGTGAAGATATCATTAGTGGTCGGTGTGGGTAGGTAATCGGCATGGTCGTACGTACCGCAATGCTGGCAAAACAAATAACCTGTTTGGCAAAAGAGGTCAAGTATGAAAAAATATTGCTGATTTCTCGGGTGTTGTTGCGTTGAGTGCGTTAGTGTGTCCGTAATTACTATATCTAAAAACTATTTTCAAAGGAGAATCAAAATGGAAATAAGAACAATGGATGACTTTTACCATTTTTTGAAAACCCAAGCTGAAGCATCAACTACCAAGAAGATGTATAGAGGTGTACGTAACTCTACGTTTGAATTGATACCATCTATTGGTAGACTTAAAACAATCGATGGTAAAAATTTGACTATTGGGGAAGAGATAGCGATTTTTGATAATTTTAGGAATAGGGCATATCCTTTTACACGAGAACACAACTACGATGAACTAGATTTACTTTCTATTGCACAACACCATGGATTACCTACACGACTTCTTGACTGGACAAAAAATCCCATGGTCGCAATGTATTTTGCTGTTGAGGAACCATTTATGGATGATGGGGTGACGCATACAGAATTTAGTTGTATATACATTCATACGGCGGCAACAGGAGTGAAATTATGTGAGACTTTTAATCCCTTCAAAATCAGAGGAATCAAGCGTTATGTTCCCAAGTATTTGGATAATAGAATTATTGCCCAAAATGGATTATTCACTGTTCATAATGATCCGCATGCGGCTTGGGTACCACCAGAAGTGAAAACTGTTTTGATTCACAAAGATATACGTAGAGATATTAAGAGGGCATTAAATAGATTGGGGGTTAATGCCGCTTCCATTTATCCTGACATTGACGGTTTAGCGAAGCATATAACGTGGTCACTTTCAGGCCTATATTGAGCTAAATGCGCTTTTGTGGCGAGTTTGTCTTGTCCAGAACAACTTCAAAATCACGGACGCGCCCCTACGGGAAGCGGGTTTTTTATGAGGATTTACTTTCTACCGAGCTATGCACCCCTAACGGGGTGCAAAAAAATGTTTCTGATTTCAAGATTTTGACCCTCCGCATAAACTATATTATAATCATTGGCTTGTTACCAAAAAAGATCCATAAACCACATAAAATGGCATTGAGGGGGGGAGTTATATGAAGAAAATCGTCACAAAGGCATCCGTTAAGGATGTTGTATCCGGCGAAAAAAAGACGAAAAAGCGGCATCCCGCCGAAACGTCGGTTTCATCGGAGGAAAAGCGTTTTTACGCCGATGTTTTAAAGATTCTGGCGGAAGGACGGAATAAAACCCACGCCGCCGTCAATACCGCGATGGTGGAAACGTACTGGAATATCGGCAGGCGGATCGTTGAGCAGGAACAGTGGGGCAAGGAAGCAGGTGGAGTTCTTTTACTTGTTCCGCATTAATTAGTATCATATTTAGCCAACTCTTTGTACGCTTCTATGTGTTCGGCCAAAATATACGATGATGCCGTTTTCACTTCTTCATCGGACGCGATGTTATACTCAACATGCGCCGACACAAGCGCGGATTCCTCAATTTCGTCAAATGTCTCACTATGCTTTCTTGCTAATGACGTTGCACTCATATAATCTCTCTCTTTTTTATTTGGTTTATCGCTACAGTCATTTCAAGCTCCCGTTTTATTGTGTTTAGTATCACATTTCACCTGCGGAGCCGAACCCCATTTCCGTCAATTTAGACTTTGTGAAATCTAATACGTCTTGGGCATCCTTAAGAGCTTGTTTCATAGCTTGCTCTGTCAGATCTATGCTTGATGGGTAGCGTGTAAGGGCGATGTATGCGGTCAATTTTATACACACGTTTTTAAAAACACTGAATTCGGTCGAGTATTGTACGCATATATTAAGTAAATCTACAAGTACATGAGTTTTGGTCAATGTATTTGTCTTTGCGATTATATATGCTTTTAAAATTTTCTCAGCCGCTTGTTGGCAATGATAACACACTATTTCCAATGGGGGGCGGAATTTTTCCGCTAGCGCAACGGCGCTATCAAAGTCCATTTGGGCAAAGTGAATCCATTTTTCCACATCAAAGCTATCTGTGCTCATACAGCAACACTCCTTCTTCTGCAATTTCATGCTCAAACGAGGTCGGGCGTTTGGCGTGAAAATAAAAATGGTCTTGATTATACGCAAGTAAATCTAACGGTGTTGTACGAATGTCACATATAACCGTCCAAAAGTCCACCATAAGATCAATTGGGTGTTTGTCTTTCACCGGCGAGAGGACGCACAAATCAATATCGCTGTTTTGGGTCTCTTCGCCCCTTGCGTAGGAGCCAAAGAGTAAAATTCGCGATACGATACCGGTATTCGCCAAAGTATCTACAATTTTGTCGAGTTCACTTTTAATTTTTTCGTTCATGTACGGTATGCCTCCAAGTATAATATAATAAAAACCATTAGTTTTGGCGGAAAATATAGTATGTTATAAATATACTATATTGTACCTGCAAAAGTCAATTTTTTTTAATTCAGCCTCAAACAAGCGAACGTACCCCAAACCATCCGACCTCGTTTGGCTCCTCAAATCCTAAAAAATCCGGTATCCGAATAAAAAATTTGCAAACACGTCGAATTTTTATTATATTTCTATATATGGGCCGGCAAGGCCGGGTTTGAAATATTAAACTATCCTATTATGGGGGATTGTCAAAATGACAAGCATGGCGACATTAGAGGACATTGTAGCCCAACTTGGGGTGACAATGGTGGAAACTAGAAAAGAGTTGGTAGAAAGCCATAAAAAGCTGGCGGAAAGCCAACGAGAGACGGAGCGGCAGATGCTGCGCCTAGAAAAGAATCTTGGCGGGTTGGGCAACAGCATCGGCGAAATTGTCGAAATGATTGTCATTCCGGGGGTAAAGGAAAAGATGAACGGTTTTGGGCATACTTTCACGATGGCTTCGCCCGGAAAGGAATACTACGATGTAGACGGCAGCAAGCTAACAGAAGTAGATCTGCTACTCGAGAATTGCGAAGAGGTTATGGTGGTAGAGGTGAAGACGCAAGCCTCAAAAAAGTGGGTGGATAGGCACCTGAAACGCTTGGAGATATTGCGCAAAAAAGAGCGCATAACCGGCATGACCGGCAAAACCATGTACGCCGCCGTCGCGGGTATAGGTTTTGACGAAGAGGCGCGTGAGCTTGCGGCCAATAACGGTATGTACTTGATAGACATCCATGAGGATAGCGAGAGGATTGACGTAACGCCGCCTAACGAGGCCAAAACGTGGTGACGGCTTACTTGCTCCCCCGACTCCACATCCCCCCTACGCGGTCGCCGTAAAGTCTTGTGTCTTCCCGCAACAGCATATAGTTGTTGACGGAGAAGAGCGGGATTTCCCTGTACTCCCCAAGCCGGACGCGGGCGTCCGTTTCGTCGCCGAACCACATCGACGCGAAGTGCAGCTGGGCGGTCAGATTTTCGAGCACCGCTTCCGAAGCCCACCCGACGGCGCAGTCGTATCTTCCGCTCACGAGCGTCCTCTCGTACGTCTCCGCGTCGCCGCCGACCGCGTCCGTAGCTAAACCCGCTCCGCTGAAGTCGGCGCGGAGTTTTTCGGCTACGGCGGTTGAGATCGGGTCGTCGCTCCGATAGATGAGTTTTATAGGCTTAGGCAGCTCCGGGGGCTGGGCGCGGGCGGGTTTTTGACCGGCGGCGGCTTCGTGCGACGTCACGCTGTATATCTCCTCGCCCTCGGCCTTGACGACGTTTTTGAGGAGATCCATGCCGCTCACTGCGCCGCGTATGAATGCGCGCAGCTGATCGTTGGCGGATTTGCTGGCGAGGAAGTACCTATCCGACGGGAGCCTCACCAATGTCGCTTTGCCTTCAAGCTCCGTTCTCGCGGTCTCCAAATCCGCCGCCGAATAGAGCGTCATCGCGGCGTACCTGCCCTGGATGAAGGAGGCCATCGCGTTCGGGTTGCCGCCGAGTTTGACGGTGCACTCCGCGAGGTACGCGGTCTCTCCCGACGGGCTGTTCGCGTTAGGCAGCAGTTTTACCGCGTCGACCGCCGTCCAGGCGGCGTAGTAGGGGCCGAGCGTAAACGAACCGTCTATTAGGGCGGGCGAGCGCAGACGCTGGAACGCCAGCGGGTCGGGTTTGGCGAGGCGGATGCGGATCGTATTCTCGTCGGCGGCGCTTATCCCGCCCACCAGCGGCTCCTTGCCGCTCACGAAACCCTCCGCGCCCTGCACGTGGCGGAAGAGGGCGAGCCCGTGCGCGGGACGCTCTTTTAGGCGGCGCGACCAGAGCTCCACAAAATCGAGCGCCGTCGCTCTGCGCCCGTTGGCGCGCTTTACCGTCTGCGTCAGCGTGAACTCAAGCCTCCTGTGGGTCGAATCGGTCACATTGAACAGCTTGCGCTCCGCGCCGTCGCGCCCGAAGGGATTTACGCCGATCATTTCGATTAACGCGTCGTCCAAAAAGCCGCGCTGCAGGTAGACCGTCGCCTTCCCGCCGGCCACGGGCCGCTCCGCCTCCATACGCTTCTCCTCGGCCCTCCTGACGATCTCCTCTTCAATGTCCATCTGCTCGAACTCCGCCTTGCGCAGACTGTCGGCGAAGCGTTTTTCTTCCTCAACGGTAAGATCGCCGCGGCCGTACCGCCCGTCCTCCGTCGCGTATGCGAGGTTGACCTCCTGCTTCGGCGACACGACCCCCTTTTTCTCGGCGGGAGCGTCTTTGCCGGCGCGGGCGGCGCGGGGCGTGCAGGACGCGGCCAACGAAACGGCGAGCGCGACGCTTACGGCGCAGAGGGCGGCCGTCTTAAATATCTTGGTCATTCGGCGCTCTTCCTGCATAACTCTTGGGCGCCCTCGCACTGCTGGATGTAGGCGTTGAGGACGGCTTTGGCCTCCCTCTTCTCATCGGGGCTCATACGTTCGTATTGGCTCTGAAAGGCCTGCGCTTCTTTGCAGGCGTCTTTCATGTATTGACAACGCTCGTTATCGGGGACGTTGCTGAAATCCACCGTAGTGGTCTTGGTCGCGCACGCGCCCGCAAAGACCAACGCCGCGCAGACGGCGGCCGCCGTAAGGACTTGATTTTTCTTCATTTACGCTTATCCTTGTGTGTAATGTAAAATATGGATTGCTTCGTTGCTTCGCTCCTCGCAACGACGGTCATTGCGAGCGTAAGCGAAGCAATCCAGTGTGTTTTAACTGTTTACCGCCGCACCGGCTTGCTCCGCCGCCGCCGGCTTGTGGTCTTCACGCCCTGAGCGCTCTTCAGCCGGTAGAGCGCCTTGGTCTTTATCTGGCGCACCCGCTCCCGCGTGATCTTGAACTTCCGCCCTATCTCGTCTAATGTGTAGGCGTTGTCGTGGTCTATGCCGAAGTACAGCTTGATGATGTCCCGCTCGCGGTCGGTCAGCCCGTCGAGCATCTGCCTGATCTCCTCGTGCATAGACATCGACTGGATGTTCTCGTCGGGCCCGCTGCTCTCCGGCGTGTTCACGATAAGGTCTATGAGCGTGGAGCCGCTGTTGTCCTTTATGGGCGCGTCTAAGGAGACGTGGCTGTTCGATATGGAGATGGTCTCCTGAACGGCGGCCTCCGTCATAGAGAGCTCTTGGGCGATCTCGGCGGTGTCGGGCATGCGGTTGAACCGCTGTTCAAGCTCTATCTGCATCTTGCTGATCTTGTGTATCGCGCCGGCGCGGTTGAGCGGCAGACGCATAATCCGCGACTGCTCCGCCAACGCCTGCAATATGGCCTGCCTGATCCACCACACGGCGTAGGAGATAAAGCGGAAATTCTTCTTCTCGTCGAAACGCTTGGCCGCCTTGACAAGCCCCATGTTGCCCTCGTTTATGAGGTCGCACAGGGAGAGCCCCTGGTTCTGGTAGTTGCGGGCCACACTGACCACGAAGCGCAGATTGGCCTTGATGAGGGTGTCCAAAGACGCGCGGTCGCCGCCCTTGATCTTGGCGGCCAGCTCCGCCTCGCGCTCGGAGGTGAGCGGCTGCAGCTTCCCTATCTCTTTAAGATAGAGCGCCAGGCTCCCCTCCTCGATGATCGGCATGTTCGGTTTGTTCATAAGCTATTAAATATACATTGCGGGTAGTGAAATTTCCAATAGTTTTTTCGTATTTGTGAATATTACGCCGCCGCCGCAGGTTTTATTATGGATTTCGCGCCTTTTCCATACCTCGGCGGTAGGGCTTCGGCGGCGCCGGGAACCCTACCGCCTCTTGGAATGCTTCTTCCCGCCGCCGTGACGCTGGCCGACCTTCTTGACCGGCGCCTTATGGTGTTCAGCCGCCGCCGGAGCCGCCGTAGGTTTAGGCAGCAGCCACTTCTGCTGAACCAGCCCGAGCGCGCTCGACAGCGTCCAGTAGAACACAACGCCCGCCGGGAACCCGTTGAACATCACCAGCATGATGATCGGCATCATGTAGACCATGGCCTTCTGATTCGGATCCTGCAACGCCTGCTTCTGCTGGAAGAAGGTCAGCGCGGCCATGAGTATGGGCATAAGCGCCACGTTCGAGCCGTACAGCGGTATGGAGAAAGGCAGGTTGAACAACGCCTCCGGCTGCGACAAGTCCTTGACCCACGGTATCAAATAGGTGGTGGCGGCGCGCAGCTCCACCGCCTTCCTGAGCACCACGAAGAGCGCGATGAAGATCGGCATCTGCAAAAACATCGGCAGACAGCCGGGGTTGAGCGGATTCACGCCCTCGGCCTTGTAGAGCGCCATCATCTCCTCGCTGAACTTCTGCTGGTTGCCCTTGCCGTACTTCTGNCGCAAAGCCGCGATCTTCGGCTGAAGGTCGCGCATCTTCATCATAGACTTGTTGCTGCTCTGCGTGAGCGGGTAGGTGACGACCTTAGAGAGCAGCGTGAGCAAAATTATGGCGAGACCGTAGTCCTTAAGGATCTTGTGGAAGTAGATCAGGAGCTTGAGTATGATCTCCGCGATCGGCGGGAACCATAGGTCAGCCCAAAAGATGTAGCGGGCCCAGCTCAGCACCGGAAAGAGCGTCTTCTCAAACTTCAATCCGTGCCGCGAAAGCTCCCCTACCTTGCTCGGGCCGGCGTAAATCCAATCGTTGACTTCGCTTGACGGCGCGTCGGCCTTATAATATATGGAATAGTCTATATCAATGTCCTTGTCCTTCCCCTTCGACGACCCCGACGGTTTTGCGGCGTTCCTGCCCTCGATCGTGATGTCCGCGTCGCGGAGCGAGTCGGCCACCAAAGCCACGAAGAAATACTTGGAACTCACGCCAACCCAGCGGAATGTGCCCGACGGCTGCTCCTTGCCCTTCTTGTTCATCTCGAAGTGATTCACGCCGCGCCCGTCGGAGTAGTGGGCCCGCCTCTTGTCGATCGTGCCGCCGAACGGGACATCCTGCGAAGCC
>JGI20171J14444_1000311_pt1 | contig 14841 bp, 12 predicted proteins | sample TergutNc150P4_FD_14444 | JGI IMG/M metagenome (IMG submission 14444) | reverse complement strand
GTGACAATGTGTTTTATCCCATAGAAATAAAGCGAACCGCCTCGCCCAAAGAAGATGATGTAAAGACATTTCGTTTGCTCGAAAAAATGGGCGTAACGGCAGGAAAAGGCGCGATTGTCTGCCTGTACGAAAATCTTTTGCCCTTAAATAGAGAAGTACAAATAGTTCCTATGGGTTATTTAGGATAAAAATTAAAAATATGATGAAACTATCAATAATAACTATCAATTTTAACAACGCCAAAGGTTTGCAAAAAACCATCGAAAGTGTTGTTTGTCAAACTTTTACCGATTTTGAATATATTGTTATTGACGGCGGAAGTACAGATGGCAGCGTGGATATTATTAAGCAATATTCCGATAAAATCGCTTATTGGATAAGCGAACAGGATAATGGAATTTATAATGCGATGAATAAAGGAATTTGGCAGGCAAAAGGAGAATATTTGAACTTTATGAATAGCGGCGATATGCTATATTCGCCAACTGTACTGACCGAAGTTTTTGAAAAATATAATTTTACCGAAAGCGTAATTACAGGCAACAGAATTGAGGTTTTATGGAACAAAACCAAACGTGTCGGCAATGGCATTACCGCTTTGCGTAATGGAAAAATTTCGTTGTTTGGTTTGTTAGATGATACAATACATCATCAGTGTTCGTTTATTAAACATAATATGTTTGAAAAATATGGTTTGTATAACGAAAATTACGCAATAGTAAGCGATTGGATATTTTTCTTACAAATTATAGGCATTTATGGTGAAAAGATTAATTATATAAAAGATATTATTGCCATTTTTAATTATGATGGGATAAGCAATAGAGAAGAAGAAAAACTAAACGCAGAACGCATGCGAGCCATTAATGAATTTGTACCAAAACCAATTTTGAACGACTATGAAAGTTATCAATCGCTTAAAAAAAGAATAAAATATATTTTCAAATATAAATTTACGCTTTATTTAGCGAAATTTGTAAATAAAACAATAAGAATGCCCAAGAAACCTTTTAAGGTTTTAAAGAAAAAATAAAATAAAATGCAACGACAAATAAACAATTAATAAAATTATGATGCGTCTTTCAATTATTCTTCCATTTTACAATGTAGAAAAATACATCAGCGAATGCCTCAACAGTATTTATGCGCAGGATATTCCAGAAACCGAATATGAAGTAATTTGCATTAACGACTGCTCGCCCGATAATTCGCGCGAAATTGTTTTGCAATATCAACAGAAACACGAAAATTTGATATTGATAGAACATACCGAAAATAAACGTGTGGGCGAAGCGCGAAATACAGGTTTGCGTGCAGCACGCGGAAAATATATATGGTTTATTGATTCTGACGATTACATTGCTGAAAACTGCCTGAAAAAACTTATTACCACAATGGAAAAAAATAATTTAGACCTTGTGTTTTTTAATTTTTTAGAATTTTGGGAAAAAGAAAGTTTCCACAGAAGCGAGATATGCAATTTTACTACCGAAATTTGCGAGGGAAAAGAAGTTTTCAAAGATAAAGATTGCTGGTGGAGCATAACAGGTTACAGTTGGCGCAAAATAATGCGGCGCAGCCTGTATTTTGAAAATGAAATGTTTTTTTATCCTTATTTTTGGCTTGAGGACGTTTCTATAGGTGCACGTTGTTTTGTTGAAACGAAAAAAATTAAATATTTACCAGAAGATTTGTATTTTTACAGACGCCATTCGGAATCTATTATGGCATCGAAAAACCGATGGGAACACACCACAGGCACAATAAAATACGCAGTTGAATTTTATAAAATTTATCAAGGCAGCAATGATGATTTTGTAAAGGAATTTTTCAAAGCCCACACAAAGTATTATATTGATTTGTCTGCAAAAAAAATATTGCATCTCAACAGTAAAGACAGAGATTTATTTTACAATAAACTGAAATTAATAACCGATTTGCAATTAGTTTTTCCTGTAATCAGCAAAAAATCCGAAATGCTTTTGAAACATAAAATCATTGCAACTTGCCTGCATCCGCTTTATAAGTCCGCTAAATTTGTACAAAAAATGCTAAAATAAACTTGTTGCAATTTAAAAAATAAAATATTATCTTTGCATCAATATTTTTCGTATGAAAAAATATTGATATTTGCATAAAAAATATACGAATAAAATTTATTGATAAATAAAATTGAAATTTTTGTCAAATATTTTTTAAAATAATAGATATTATATTCAATCAGATGATATGTGTTTGAAAATCAATAATATTTTAATTTGTATAAACTCTATTTATATACTGCCAAAGATGCTAAAAGTTTAATAAATCAGTGTTTGCGGTAATAACAACAAATAAAATGCAAAAAACATACGATTATTTAATTGTCGGCTCTGGATTGTTTGGGGCTGTTTTTGCTCATAAGGCAAGGCAAAAGGGCAAAAAGTGCCTTGTTATCGACAGGCGCAAACATTTGGGCGGGAATATTTATTGCGAAAAAATAGCGGATATTAACGTTCACAAATACGGTGCACATATTTTCCATACTTCCAATCGGCAAGTGTGGGAATTTGTCAATAAATTTGTTGAGTTCAACCGTTACACAAATTCGCCTGTTGCCAATTACAAGGGAAAACTTTACAATTTGCCTTTCAATATGAATACTTTTTACGCGCTTTGGGGAGTTTGCACCCCAGCCGAAGCGCAGGCAAAAATAGAACAGCAACGAAAAGAAGCAGGAATTATTAATCCGCAAAACCTTGAAGAACAAGCAATTTCGTTAGTTGGGAAAGATATTTTCGAGATTTTGATAAAAAATTATACAGAAAAACAATGGGGAAGGAAATGCAAAGATTTGCCCGCTTTTATCATCAAACGTCTGCCTGTGCGTTTCACTTTCAATAATAATTATTTCAACGATTTGTATCAGGGAATTCCCATAGGCGGTTATAATATATTGATTGATAAATTATTAGAAAACATTGAAACAAAAACGAACGCTGATTTTTTTGCAAACAGGAATTATTTTGAAAATATTGCAAAAGAAATTGTTTTTACAGGTAAAATAGACGAATTTTTTGATTATCAATTTGGTAAACTTGAATACCGCACTGTACATTTTGAAACTGAAACTCTTGATTGTGAGAACTTTCAAGGCAATGCCGTTGTGAATTATACCGACAGCGCAACGCCTTTTACACGGATTATTGAACACAAGCATTTTGAGTTTGGCGTTCAACCAAAAACTGTAATTTCGCGCGAATATTCATCGGAATACACTGAGGCGAGCGAGCCGTTTTATCCTGTAAATGACGAGCGGAATAATTTGTTGTATGCTAAATATCAACAACTTGCACAGAATGAAAAAAATATAATTTTTGGCGGACGTTTGGCAGAATACAAATATTATGATATGGATAAAATTATTGAACAGGCTCTGAAAATCTGTTGAACTGTATTTTAATAACTAAATTCTATCGCAAATCATTAACCATTATGCCTTTGTGTTTTTTTACGTCAAAATTAAATTCAGAATCGGCAATTGTGATTTTATTTTGATAGTTGGTTAAAGTAAGTGTAAGAGTATTTCCATTTTTTTCTATTTGCGTGATGGACAGTAAATTACCTGTTTTTTTGTCGATAGTTACTGTCATTTTTTGTAAATCCGATTTTTTGGTTTTCGGCTTCATTTCTATAACATAATTTGCTGAATTTGAATTGTTTGCAGCAAAATTAATATTAAAAGTGGCTCTGTAACTGTAAAAAACTGCCATCGGATTAGTTTCTGCAAGTTCTTCTGCGGTTGGTTCTGTGATTGTAACTTCTTCATTTTCAGGCGAATAAGCCCATTGCGTTTTGCCATTAAAATACACAGTCATCTCGTTCATATTCATAATGAACTTATTGGCTTTCATAGTAAAATTGCCTTTAACTGTTTGTCCGTTTTTAGCATTTTTTTCTTTAACAGTAAGCGTAAAATCGGTGCGAATTGCATTAACTTTTGCCTGTGAAATAAAATTATCAATAATTTTTGTTGCATTCTGTGCATTCAACACACTGGAAATCAACAAAATAGAAACTGTAATTATAAAACTTGTTTTTTTCATTATTATAAAAATTAATAATTCAACGTTTAAAAATTATTTTTCATTTATTTTACGGCAATCTCCGCAATAATTGTTCCAAATGATAATCGTCCTGAATAAGTACGTCTCTGGGCTTGCTGCCTTGCGTTGCCCCGACAATTCCCGCAACTTCGAGTTGGTCCATCAGCCGCCCTGCGCGGTTATAACCAATAGAAAATTTTCTCTGTATAAGCGAAGTACTGCCTTGTTGACTTGCTACAATCAGCCGCGCCGCTTCTTCAAACATAGAATCGCGCTTGTTCAAATCTACTGCATCGGCATTAAGAGCATCGCCCTCGCCGCCAACATATTCGGGCAAATAAAACGCTGTCGGGTAACCTTGCTGACCATATATATAATGTACGATTTTTTCCACTTCTGGCGTATCTACAAAGGCGCACTGCACACGTGTAAGGTCATTTCCCTGCGAAAACAGCATATCGCCGCGCCCTACAAGTTGATTTGCACCGGGTGCATCAAGAATTGTCCGCGAATCCATCATTGACGATACACGAAACGCCACGCGGGCAGGAAAATTCGCCTTAATAATTCCTGTAATAATATTTACAGACGGGCGTTGAGTGGCGATAATCATATGAATTCCAACCGCACGTGCCAACTGCGCAATTCGCGCTATCGGCATTTCAACTTCCTTGCCTGCGGTCATTATCAAATCTCCAAATTCATCAACAATTACCACAATATAAGGCAGATAGCGATGTCCTTTTTCTGGATTCAACTGGCGGTTTACAAATTTTTCGTTATATTCTTTCAAATTCCGCGTATGCGCTTTTTTCAGCAAATCGTAGCGGTCGTCCATTTCTTTGCAAAGCGAATTTAGCGTTTGCACAACTTTCGAAGTATCGGTAATGATTGCCTCCTCGCCATCGGGAAGTTTTGCCAAAAAGTGCCTTTCAATATCTGCGTAAATATTAAATTCTACTTTTTTGGGGTCAACTAAAACCAATTTTAATTCCGCAGGATGTTTTTTATATAAAAGAGAAGTTATAATTGCATTTAATCCAACGGATTTTCCCTGACCTGTTGCACCAGCAACGAGCAAATGCGGCATTTTGGTTAAATCGACCATAAACGGCTCATTGGTAATGGTTTTGCCGAAAACCACAGGCAAATCAAAAGAACTTTCCTGAAATTTTTTAGAAGCAATGACCGAATGCATCGACACAATTTGGGGCGCATTGTTCGGCACTTCAATTCCGATAGTTCCTTTTCCGGGAATCGGCGCAATGATGCGAATTCCCGTAGCCGCAAGCGACAACATAATATCGGATTCCAAATTGCGGATTTTTGAAATTCTCACGCCCGCTTTCGGCACAATTTCATAAAGAGTAATTGTTGGTCCGACTGTCGCTTTTATGCTTTCAATTTCCACTCCGTAATTTAGTAAAGTGGTGATAATCCGTTTTTTATTGGCGTTTTGCTCGTTCATATCAATGGCAACGCTGCTGTCGGAATCATAAATTTTCAACAAATCGAGCGTTGGATAATTGTAATGGGAAAGGTCGAGGGTGGGGTCGTATTTTCCGAGTTTTTCAAGATTGTAATTCGGGTCATGGTCTTCGCTGTCGTTGCCCTTATGAACTTTATGATTATTAAATTTTACATTATCGTCATCGTTAATCAAATTATTTATTTCAAAACCAATATTGTCAATCTGTTCATTAATAATTTCAAAACCGTGATTTTGCTCATTTTCTTCGCCTTGCCTGTTAATTATTTCAAATCCATTTTCATCGTCATCATCTTCATCTTCATCTTCATCTTCGGCTATTGTTACCCATTCTTCAGGCACAATATCGTCTCCAATTCGCACAGATTTACTGTTTTCATTATCAGTATTATACGGTTTGTCTTTTATTTTAAAAATATTTTTAAATGATTTTTTAATAAAAGGAATAGTTTTTTTAGAAAAAATTATAAAATAAGCCGTAAGCAAACCGAGCAGCAAAAACGCCGTGCCGATGTATTTAATATGCCTTACAAGTAATGTAACGAGAGTTTTCCCATGCTGCCCACTAAACAAAATATAGGAATTAGGCAGCCAGCGGTCGATTGTTAAAGCCAAAAAAACCGACAGCCAAACTGTCCAAAAAGTTGCGTGCAAAAACGCTTTCCAAACAGGATAAAACCGCCAGCGCATCAGCCAAAATGCCGCCACAGCCAAAAATGCTAAAATGCAAAAAACAGAAACGCCGAAAGCGCCGTTGATTGCAAAATCAGCGATTTTTGCGCCTGCCGCGCCTGTCCAATTTTGAATTTTGCTTGAATTTGTCTGCTGATAATCTGCCGCGCCAGTGAAAAAATACGAAACAAACGAAACGCACAAAAAAAGTACAAAAATTAACAGGAACATTCCGAAAATAAAATGTACGCGGTCGTTGGTAAAAAATGCACGCATGGACGCGAAAAAGTTTCTATTTTTCGATGTTTTTGCTCCCGCAGAGCCGCGTTGCCGTGATGATTGCGAATGTGAAGTACTTTTAACAGATTTTCGGGATTTCATTATTTTTCATTAATTTCAGGGCGCAAAGGTACAAAAATAAACTAAAAACTGAAAATAATAAAATTTTGGAGCAGCATATTTTAGTAAAAAAGCATTATCTTTGCTGCATTAATTTTAGTAAAAAACCAAAAATTGAATATTAAATTAATGAAATAAAGTAACTGATGAAAAAAATATTTATTTTAATATTTATAATCTGTGCAACAACGATTTCTGCGCAAAAGCAAAATCGCGCATATTTTGATTATATAGAAAAATATCATAATCTTGCCGAAGTTCAGCAACACGAATACGGTATTCCTGCGAGTATAACGCTTGCGCAAGGTTTACTCGAAAGCGGCGCAGGGCAGAGCCGACTTGCTGTTGAGGCGAATAATCATTTTGGGATAAAATGTCATGGTTGGCAGGGCGAAGGCATTTATGCTGACGACGATTTGAAAAACGAATGTTTTCGCAAATACAAATCGGCTGGCGATTCCTACGAAGACCATTCGGCGTTTTTGGTAAACGGCAAACGTTACGCTTCGCTATTTACTTTAAATCCAACCGATTACGAGCAATGGGCGCACGGACTTAAACGCGCAGGTTATGCCACAGATCCAACTTATGCCTATAAACTTATTTCGATAATTGAAGATTATCAACTGCACAAATACGACACCAAAAAAGCGGCGCAACCGCAACGCGATTCCAAAACAAACGAGATAATTTACCAAAAACCGAAAACTGTTGATTATCAGGAATTTTCTATGGGCGTAATTAATCCTTACGGCGAACACGAAATTTTGCAAAACAACGGGGTGAAATTTGTTATTGCCGTAAAAGGCGATACTTACGGCAGCATTGCCGATGAACTTCGCATTTCGGAAAATAAATTGCGGCTGTATAACGAAGTTGAGCAAAATACGCCGATTGCGGCAGGTCAACGCGTTTATATTAAGGCAAAAAAGAAAAAAGCCGCCAAAGGAATTGATACTTACACAATCAGGCGCGGCGATTCGATGTATTCTATCGCTCAGGAATTTGGCGTAAAAATTCAGTCGCTTTACGATATGAACAAAATGCCGTACAGCGAAGGAGCAAAAGAGGGTAAAGTTTTAAAAATGAGGTAAATATGCGCAGAAATAAAACGGTTTTATTATCCGAAATATTAATGCAGGTTTTGCACGAGCAGCATTTAGATATTCCGCTGCTCGAAAAGCGAATCGTTGAAGGTTGGGGCGAGGTTATGGGCAAAATCGTTGCCGATTATACAACAGATATTTCATTGAAAGACAGAATTTTATATCTAAAAATTTCTTCTTCTGTTCTGCGCCACGAACTTTTTTTGCAGCGCACGCAAATAAGAGATAAAATGAATGAATTTGCAAAACAGGAATATGTAAAAGAGGTTATTTTGAGATAAATTTTATTGATTTTTTAAAAAAATAATAAATGGAACATACGGAAATTTCAACAATTGGCGAATTTGGGTTGATAAAACGTTTAACCCAAAATTTCCCAATTAAAAACATTTCTACCGAAAAAGGCGTTGGCGACGACGCTGCGGTATTAAATTATAAAGATAAAAAAACGCTGATAACCACCGATTTACTGCTCGAAGGCGTACATTTCGACCTTACTTATGTGCCGTTGCGGCATTTGGGCTACAAAGCGGCAATCGTCAATTTTTCAGATATTTATGCAATGAACGGACAGCCGAAGCAAATAATTGTGTCGCTTGGCGTGTCAAAACGTTTTTCTGTGGAAAATTTGGAAGAAATTTATGCGGGAATTCGCCTTGCCTGCAATAAATATGGCGTTGATTTGGTTGGGGGCGATACTTCCGCCTCGCTTAACGGCTTGACAATCAGTATTACCTGCATTGGCGAGGGCGAAGACGAACAAATTGTTTATCGCAACGGAGCGCGAGAAAACGATTTGATTTGCGTTTCGGGCGATTTAGGCTCGGCGTATATGGGCTTGCAACTGCTTGAGCGCGAAAAAATTGTGTTTAAAAGCAGCCCCGATGTTCAGCCTGATTTTGAAGGTAAAGATTATATTCTTCAACGCCAACTAAAACCCGAAGCCCGCCGCGATATTATTGATAATCTGCACAAAAACAATGTTTTGCCTACTGCAATGATAGACGTTTCGGACGGACTTTCAAGCGAACTTTTTCATATTTGCACTCAAAGCAATGTCGGCTGCCGAATTTTTGAAGATAAAATTCCTATTAGCGAGCAGGCGGCTGTTATGGCTGAGGAAATGAATTTTAACATCGTTACTGCCGCCCTTAATGGCGGCGAGGACTATGAACTGCTTTTTACCGCCTCTATCAACGATTATGAAAAACTTCTTAAAATTGATAACATTGGCATTATCGGGCATATCACAACCGCAGAAAAAGGACTTGCGCTCGTAGGACGGCAAGGCGAGGAAATTTCTCTGAAAGCGCAAGGCTGGAATTCATTACACTGAATATCATAAAAAATGATTATATTTGTAAATTTTTTTAAAACAAAAAAAATATGAAAATAGACCCCGTAAAAACTCTCCAAACTTTACAAAAAATGGACGCTCGAAGAACGAAAATTCTATTTCAGTCCGTTTGAAATGAAGTTTGCAACGCACATTCGCGGCAACGAAGACAACTGCTATGGTTGCAAACTCTCGGAACGACAAATATCCATTGCACCCGACGGACTGATTTATCCCTGCGTGCAATTTGTCAAAGACGGCACGAGCAACAAAGCGTATTCAATCGGCAATGTGTGGGACGGTTTCAACGAAAAACGCGCCGAACTACTGAACAAATCACTGCTGGAAAAGGACACTTGCAGCGAATGTGCCATAAAAACACGCTGTTACAACACTTGCAGTTGCCTGAATTATCAAACCACAGGCACAATAAATGCCGTTTCTCGCTGCTTTGCACTACAGAAAGAATGTTAGTACCAATTGTTGATAAACTTGGAGAAGAACTGTACAAAGCAAAAGCGGCAATGTTTATTCAAAAGCAGTGCAATACGGTTTATCCGTTGCTTTCTATGTTGGAAGATGATGCAAAACGAGGAAAATTAATAAAAGTAAATGATTAATCCGATTTATATCATATTTTTTGGTCTTTTGGACAAAAATGAGGCTGAATTTTTCAACATATGATTTTTGTTGCAGCGTCAAAAAGTAATAAATTTTTATTTCAAAAAAACATTTAATTTTGCATAAAAAAATTTGGAAATGAAAAAATTAGTAGTGCTTACAGGTGCAGGAATGAGTGCAGAAAGTGGAATCAGCACATTTCGCGATTCTGATGGACTTTGGGAAAATCATCGTGTAGAAGATGTTGCAACGTTTGGAGGCTGGTTGCGCAATCCTGAACTTGTGCTGAAATTTTACAATGAACGGCGGCGGCAATTGGCAGAAGTTCAGCCAAACAAAGGTCATCGGATTTTGGCGGAATTGGAAAAAAATTTTGATGTACAAATTATCACACAAAATGTTGATAATCTGCACGAAAGAGCTAGCAGTTCGCAGGTTTTACACCTCCACGGCGAACTTACTAAAGCCTGCAACCTAAGCAAAACCATTGTTGAAGATATTGGCTATCGAGATATAAAAACAAACGACACATTGGGAGAAACCCAAATGCGTCCGTTTATTGTTTGGTTTGGCGAGGCAGTTCCTGAAATTGAGAACGCCATAAAAATTGTAGAAAATGCTGATATATTGGTAATTATTGGAACTTCGCTCAAAGTTTATCCTGCCGCAGGATTAATGAGTTATGCACCCGAACTTTGTCCGATTTACTGCATTGACCCAAAAGAAGTGGATAACTTGCCTGATTATGTGCATGTTATCAAAAAAGGTGCAAGCCAAGGATTGGAAGAATTGCGCAAAATTCTTTTAAAATAAATTTAACCGATTTCAACTTCCGAATTAACTTTTTTGATAAGACCTTTTAGAACATCGCCCGGTCCGAATTCGTAAAATGCTGTTGCGCCGTCTGCAATCATATTTTTGATGGTTTGCGTCCAGTAAACAGGCGCGGTCAGTTGCGCAATCAAATTTTGCTTAATTGCCATCGCTTCGGTTTGCGCATAAGCATTAACATTCTGATATACAGGACATAACGCTGTGTTAAACGGCGTTGCGTCTATCGCTGCTTTAAGTTCTTCGGCAGCGGGCTGCATCAACGGCGAATGAAACGCGCCACCCACGCTCAGTTGCAAAGCGCGTTTCGCCCCACGTTCTTTTGCAATTTCGCACGCACGCCCAACACCTTCTACGCTGCCCGAAATCACAATTTGTCCCGGGCTGTTATAATTTGCAGAAACAACAATCGCATCTTTTATCGAATCGCAAATATCATCTACAACCTCATCATCAAGTCCTAAAATTGCAGCCATTGTTGATGGTTCAAGTTCGCACGCCTTTTGCATTGCTTGTGCACGTTTGGCAACAAGCCGCAATCCGTCTTCAAAAGTCAATGCACCCGCAACAACCAAAGCCGAAAATTCGCCTAAAGAATGCCCTGCAACCATATCAGGATTGGTTTTTTTCAAAACGAGCGCGGAAACCACAGAATGTAAAAAAACGGCAGGTTGCGTAACTTTGGTTTGCCTAAGTTGCTCGCTGTCGCCATTGAACATAATGTCGGTTATGTTGAAATTCAGAATTTTATTCGCTTTAATAAAATATTCCTTTGCCTCAATAGACAAATCATAAAGGTCTTTGCCCATTCCTGTAAATTGCGCGCCTTGCCCTGGGAATACAAATGCTTTCATTTTCAATGAATTTAAAATTTAATAAGATTTTATGCCTTTTTAACATAAAAAAAGGTGCGCAAAGGTACGATTTTTTTTACAATTAAAAGAATTTTTTCTTATTTTTGCCAAAAATTAAGAAAAACATGAAAATACTCATTTGTCCACTCAATTGGGGTTTAGGGCACGCAACACGCTGCGTTCCAATTATTTATAGCCTTGCAAAAGAAAACGAAATAATTATCATTTCCGATGGTTTTCCTTTAAATTTTCTGAAAAATGAATTTCCAAAAGAAAAATTTCCACAAATCTCATTTGATATATTTGCTTCATATTCAATAAGTTACAGTAAAGGAAAATTTCAAGTCGGCGCAATGATTTACTCTTTGCCAAAGATAATTTTTGGAATAATAAAAGAACATTTATGGTTGCAAAACTATGTCAGACAGCATCAAATCGACAAAATTATTTCAGATAATCGCTTTGGAATGTGGAGCAAACGCACGTTTTCTGTTTATATCACACATCAATTAATGGTAAAAATGCCGCCGAAATTACAGTTTTTGGAAAAACCGATTTGGCGGCTGCATCGCTGGTTTATAAAGCATTACGATGAGTGTTGGATTCCCGATTTTGAAGATAAAGATAATGCTCTTTCTGGTGATTTGTCGCACAAATATCCCTTGTTGGCAAACACAAAATTCATCGGTACGCTTTCACGGTTTCAAATATTGAAAAATATTGAACCGGATAATTCATTTTCAACTGTTTGCATACTTTCGGGCGTTGAACCGCAGCGAAGTATTTTTGAAAATTTTTTATTGGATAAATTTAAAAATTCAATGGAAAAGATTCTTATAATTGAAGGAAAACCGCAAAGTGAAATCAAAAAAATCCGAACAGGCAATATTACTATTATTTCACATTTAAGTACAGAGAAAATTGCAGCGTATCTTGTTGGTTGTCAGAAAATTATCTGCCGTTCAGGTTATTCGTCTATAATGGATTTGGCGGCGTTGAACTGCCTGCACAAAGCCGAATTTTACCCAACATCAGGGCAAACCGAACAGGAATATCTGGCTGAATATTTGAATTTCCGACTTAATGGACAAATATAATACTGACAATGGTTATAATTAATTGTATATTATATTGTTAAAATGCATTTTAGTTATAATCGTACAATTTTACTTTCAAAATTTGAAATTCGCCAAATGGAATACGCAAATGCCTACCTTGATGGTTTTGGTCGCCATTCAATCGGCGTATAGGTATAATTTCTTCATTGTTAATTTCTATCTGGTCAATGCGGCTAATACCTGTAATTGTACCGTTTTTTCGAGTATTGCCAAAAGTTACTACTATACCTGAACCTGCAATAATATATTCATTTTGAGATAATTCAATCATAATTGCTCCTACGGCTGGGCAATTGTCAGAATCTTTTTGTTTTTCCCATGGGAGTGAAAAATAATGGCTGAAAGTAAAAGTATAATCGTTTATCTCAATTCCCTGTTCTTTTTGTCCTTCTTCTAAGAGTATGCCGCGCATTTTATTTTTCCCCTGATTTTCAATCAATAAAGGCAAAAGATGTCGCAAGATAGCATAACATTTTGTCAATGAATATGTTTCAGGATTTTCCACATCTTCTATAGAAAAAGGTGAAAAACCCATTGCATCATGCTCTCCAAAAGCGTACAATGCACGCACGGCATTATCCTCGCTCAATCTGATTTCCGGTATAAAAAGTGGGTTGCCACTTGTATGATATTGCGCTATCCAACCCGCAAAGTTGGGGTCGTAGATATCAGGCGCGAAAATATCAACAGAAGGAGCAGCAGCACACCATATATCCATAAGATGCGCCAGTGGACCAGCACTCGGATATTCACCGGGTTTACGTTCGCGACTGTTCAGTGCAGCATTCAGATACATTGGCAACGCATAAACATCTTTGCCTGCCTGAACAATTTGTTGAACATAAAGCCCGTAGTAATATGCCTGAAAAATTTCGTCAGTATAAATATCTGCACCGAAAATATCAATCCACGTGCCTTTTGTTTTTGTACCATTTGCCATCCATTTTTCTTGAAGCGAAGGCTGCAAATTTGCTTTGTTTTTCTCTAAATAATTGATTAATTGGGCAGGAACCTGTGCATTAAACAATTCGTCAGCGCGCTTTTCATATTCGCGCGCACTTTCGAGCATACCAATTTCATTTTCCACTTGAATCATTATAACAGTTTCATTTGTGGAATCGTAATATTTTATATGCTTCAACAAAGCGGTAAAAGCGTTTTTATCAGCAATTATATTATTTTGTTCAAAAGCAGACATTATTTCGAGCGTTTTTTTGCTTTGGGTAATAGCACGCGGGTATTTTTTGTAATTTTCCTTTATCCACGCAGGCGCATAACATGACATTGAGTTTTTCCACGAGCCAAACCACAAGAAAACAATTTTCAGATTATTTGCGCGTGCTAAATCTATTGCACTGTCTATCAGCGAAAAATCAAATTTGCTTTCTTCCGGCTCAAACAATTCCCAATATACAGGCACAAGTGCTGTGTTTAAATTCATTGATTTCAATTTTGGAAAAATCCCTGCTAAATCCTTCGCAGATGATGCAGACGAATTGCCCAACTCGCCGCCAAGCATAATGAATGGTTGTCCCTTAACCATAAGTTGCATTGCTGTACCCTGTTTTTGCAGACAAGGTTGGGCTAAAATTTGTAATCCACTACATAATAAAGAAATAATTAATATTCGTGTTGTCATATTTTTAATTTTATAAAATGTTATACATTGACGATTGTTGTACGAAATTACTAAAAAAAATTGTGAAAACAAAAATAATTTTTCCTTTTCACACGCACATTCAAGTAACAAATGCAACATTTTGATTATGCGAAATTAGTATAAATTTTTCATTAGGAGTTTTTTTTCTTGGTCTATTGTTAAGTTTGTTTTGTACAAAGTTAACATATTCATTATCAATATTTTCAAAGTTGTTTTTTTTAGGAATGTACTGTCTGATAAATATTTTCCAAAATTTTTTTTATTCCTGAAAATAAACTCTTTTTACGCGGCGCGAAACGTTTGTAAGAATTTCGTAAGGGATTGTACCAATTTTTTGCGCAATTTGAGAAATTGTAATATTATCACCAAAAATTTCAACCGTATCTCCTTCATTTACATCAATTTGTGTAACATCAACCATTGTCAAATCCATACAGATATTACCAACTGTTTTAGCGCGTTTGCCTTTGATAAACACTTCGCCAACGCCGTTTCCAAGTCGGCGGTCGTAGCCGTCGGCATAGCCGACAGGCAAAATTGCAATGCGCGAATCGCTGTTAATCAGTCCGTTGCGGCTATAACCCACCGTTTGCCCTGCCACAACATTGCGAATTTGCAAAACGATTGTTTTTAGAGTGCATACATTGCTCATTTTCAGATTGTTAATTGC
>JGI20171J14444_1000310_pt1 | contig 14861 bp, 11 predicted proteins | sample TergutNc150P4_FD_14444 | JGI IMG/M metagenome (IMG submission 14444) | reverse complement strand
GATCGGCTCGTCACGACGCTTCGGCGCAGCAGCCATAAAACGCCTCAGTGCCGGCTCGCCACCGAAGGCCAAGGCGGCCAAGGTATCCATGACCAAGTTCACCCAGAGTATCTGGGTGATAGTCAGAGGGCTGCGCTCCCCTAACAGGGGCATCACGAAAGACACCATCACCGCAGCAACGTTGATGGTCAGTTGGAAGACGATGAACTTGCGGATGCTGTTAAAGATAGTGCGACCGTAGAGGATGGCTTTATCGATCGATGAGAAGTTGTCGTTTAGGATAACAATGTCGCTGGCCTCTTTGGCCACTTCGGTGCCGCCGCCCATGGCGAAGCCGACATCGGCGGCCTTCAGCGCCGGCGAGTCGTTGACGCCGTCACCGGTCATCCCGACCACTAGGTTCTTCTCCTTGGCCAAGCGCACCAGACGGCTTTTGTCGCTGGGCAGTGCTCGAGCAACGATGCGCAGCTCAGATAGACAGTCGCGCAGCTCATCGTCGCTCATCTGTGCCATCTCGTCGGAGGTCAGGACCAGCTGGTCAGGGCTTTGCAAAAGCCCGGCATCGGTGCCGATGGCCACGGCCGTCTCGCGGCGATCACCAGTGATCATCACCACTTGGACACCAGCGCCATGCACCTCACGAATGGAATCGATGGACTCCGGGCGCACCTCGTCACGGATGCCCATGATGCCAACCAGCGTCCAACTGTCAGCGGGCAGTTGCCCATCGACGATTGCACCTGATGACGTGGCCAAAGCAATCACCCGAATCGAGCGGGCGGCCAAGGCATCCACCTTGGCATCCAGTTGGGCGGCAAGGCTGGCGCTGAACTCACGCCGCTCACCGTTTTCGATGTAATAGCTTTGGCACATCCCCAGCACCCGCTCTGGGGCACCTTTGATCAAAGTCAGCCGGTATTGGCCTTTGACCTCGGCCGCCGAGTACTTGTTCTCACTGCTGAAAGGGATGGCATCGATCTGAACAACATCGTCTGAGTCCGGGGCGTCAGCGACATACTGCATGATGGCCCGCTCCGTGGCGTTGCCGCCGACAAAGCTCAGTGCCTGGCCGGAACGGTTGACAACCACATTGGTGTTATGGTTGACAGAAAGTTGCAGCAGTCGCGCCAGTTCGCCCGTGACCTCGCTGTAGTTGCGGTATTCCTGGCCTTCACCATCGGCGAACAACACAGTTTCCAGCTGGCCGCGGGTGATGGTGCCGGTCTTGTCGCTGAACAGCAGGTTCAGGCTGCCTGCAGTCTCAATGCCGTTGACCTTGCGTACCAGCACGTGGTCTTTGAGCATCTTGCCCATGTTCAGGGCGGAAACGATGGCAATCATCAACGGCAGCCCCTCCGGCACCGCCATGACGATGATCACCACGGCCAGCATCACCGCTCCTATCAAATCATGCAGCGGCTGCATCCAATCGGCGAAGTAGGCGCTGATCGCTGCGGCATCAAAGCCGTGGGCGATGAAGATGCGCTGGAAGAGCAAGGCGACAGCAATGGTCACACCGCCGATATAACCGAAACGGCTGATACCTTTGGCCAGCCCTTTGAGCTTGACTTTCAGCGGTGAGTCCCGTTCCGTGTCTTCTTGCAGCTCCTTGGCAATCTGCCCATAGACCGAGGCGTCACCGACAGTCGAGACGCTCATCACGGCGTTTCCGGAAACCACCACCGCGCCCCTGAAGACCCGGTGGGGATCCAAGAAATCGATTGCCGGATCCGGTGTGCCAGGCTCACGGGCGGCCTCGTGTGCGGCAGTGGCTGTGACGGCCGCTGTGACAGCAGCGGCATCTGTCGTGGCAGCCGTAGTGACAACCTCCGCACCTTGTGGGTCAGCCTCGCCACCAGCGGCTTGGGTACCCAGCGGAACAGGTGACTTCTTGGCCTCCTTGGCCTCACCGTTCAACGCCGACTGGTCGGCTGCCAAGCTGCCGTCGATCAGCACTCCATCGGCCGGAACCACATCGCCAGTTTGGAGCAAAACGGCATCGCCAACTACGATGTCGCCTAAACCGATCTCTTCGATGCCGCCGTTGCGGTAGACCTTGCAGAAGATGCGCGAAGCCTCTTTCTGCAGATGCTGAAAAACGTTCTCGTTGCGGTACTCGGAAAAAGTGGAAACCAGCGTGGCCAAAGCCACCGCCAAAGCAATGCCCAGTGACTCGTACCAGTGGACTTCGCCAAGGATGGCAAAGAGGATGTTGATGGCCAAGGCTACACAGAGGATCTTGATCATCGGGTCGCCAAAGTTGCTCCGCAGCTTCTTCCAGAAGCTGTTGGTCTTCTGTTCGGTCAGGTTGTTGTCGCCGAACCTTGCCAGCGACTCCTGAACCTGCGCGTCGTTCAGCCCATAGGTTGCCAAATCAGTTACCTTTCATATTCCACTGGAACAGGCCCGATTGCGTGGGTCTGACTGCCCACCTAGCTGCCGTCTAGCTGCTCACCTAGCTATTTCATAGTTTGTCTTCGAAAGCTTCCTTGCCGCCGTTGTCTTCCTCGAACTTCAGGTTCTGAAGCTCAGTGCCAACCCGTTTTTCTCCCCAATAGTCCATAATCGCAAAGATCAGGCCAGATATCACGAAGGTCATGTGCAAGGTGATGCGCCAAAAGATCTCCTCGCCAGAGGTCTCTTTGATATCTAGGAAGGCTTTCAAAAGCTCGATCAAAGATATGGCGACGATCGAGCCGACTATCTTGATCTTCAAGCCTGAGAAGTCCAGATGCCCCATCCAAGGCGGCCGGTCCTCGTGTTTTTTGGCGGCTCCGATCTTAGAGACGAAGTTCTCGTAGCCGGAGAAGATCACCAACAGCAACAAGTTGCCGATCAGGGCGATATCCAACAGGCCGAGAACACCAGTGACCAGATCATGGGATATATCATGCCCAGAGGATGTCATCTCCCCAATGATTGCAACAAGATCCACCAGTTCCTTGACAAAATAGATGACCACTACGACCAAGGCGATGATCAGCCCCAGATAGATCGGCGCGAGTATCCAGCGGCTGGCAAAGATGACGGCTTCTGCAGCATCCTCCAGAAAACCCCGGATGCGCTGGCCACCGCCCTGCTTTTCCTCTTCTTCTTGTTCTTCTTGCATTTCTGCCGGTTCGGTACCCTGCGGTAGATCCTCCTCAGAAGCCTTCATAGTCTCCTCGTCTCTAAAGTCGGCAATGAATGTGACCCTTCCAGAAAAGCCTCATTCCTTCCCTAACGCCTAGTTTGCCCGCCTCTGCCCCAGCAACCGCTCTGCAGGCAGCTGGATGACAGAGGGCAACTGCTGGCAACCACTTTACCATATTCAAGGAACGGCCTTGATGCTGAATGCGAGTCAAAGTTCTTTATTCTGGCCTTTATTTTGCCCGGAAACCGCCTCGATGCAGGTACTGATATGGATATCCTCTTGCTGCAACAGCTGATGGATGTCGGCTTTGATGCGGGCAACGCTCTCCATCACCTGGGCTGTCGAGACGCCTTGGTCGGCAGGGTAGATCACGTCGGCCTCCACCAACAGGGCATTGGAGCCGATAACTAGGGTCTTGATGTCCCGACAGCCTTGGACATGGGGGGCTTTGTTGATCAGCTCCCTGATCTGGGCCACCTCCTCGGCAGCCAGTCCCTCGCCGATAATCAAAGAGGCAATCTCACGGCCAAGCACTGCTGCAGCCACAATCAGCAGTACGCCGACCGCTGCACCGCCGATAGCATCGAACAGTTGGTTGCCGGTAACCAAGGTCAACAGCACACCGAAGAACGCCAACACCAACCCCAGCAAAGCCGCCAAGTCCTCAATCAGGATGACAATCAGCGAAGCCTCCCGGGTGCTGCGGAAAAAGTTGAAGATGCTGGCTTTCCGAGCACTGCCCACACTTAACTCCTGCACCTCCCGCGCCTCCTTCAGTGCGGTGCGCAGCGAGAAGCCTTCCAGACCGATCGCCACTGCCAGAATTGCCAGGGCGATGAAGTAGCTGGCCAAATCGTGGGCGTGAGCTGAACCGTCCAGCACCGCGCCGACCTTCTCCACCGCCTCTAAGAGGGAGAAGGCGCCGCCGACGAAAAACAGCAGCCCAACCACGCAGAAAGAAGCAAAGAAAGTGGCACGGGCATAGCCGAAAGGATGTCGTTCGTCCGGCGGGCGACGGGCAATACGCTTGCCGAACAGCAGCACCACCTGATTGATGGAGTCAGCAGTGGAGTGGACGGCCTCGCTGAACATCGAAGCCGACCCGGATACGGCAGCGACGATGTACTTCATCGCTGCAATCGTCAAATTCGACCCCAAGGCCGTGATAATCGCCTTGTTCCGTGCCATTCTCAGCACCTGCCCTTCTCGGTTTCGGTACCCACACATCAAGTGCAGGCGGTTGCATACGGTAGTCGGTAGCAGCTAGTCGGCAGTAGGCAGTAGAAACCCCTTTGGATCAGTCAATCCGCTTGCCGGGTGTGGACGGCTGGATGCCATTTTTGGCCGCCGCGACTCCCGCCAGCTTGGCCGCCGCGCCGCCAGCCAACCAACCGGAGGCCCAAGCCCAATGCAGATTATAGCCGCCACAGGGGCCATCGACATCCAGACATTCGCCAGCTGCAAAAAGACCGGGGCAACGGCGCGCCGCCAGCGTTTCAGGGAAGAAGGCAGCAACCGGCAGACCGCCACGCATCACCTGTGCCTGTTGGGACGGGGGCGCACCACGAACGGTCAAACGGAAATCGCCGATCGCCAAGGCCAAACGCTGCAAGCCATCACTGCTCAGGCTTTGCCCGAGGCTTTGATGGTCAAGCCCGGCGGCCCTCAGCAAAGCCAGCGCCAAAGGGCGACGCAAACAGCCGTCTAACAGGGTGGAAAGTGGCTGGTCGGCATACTGGCGGGCGCGTTGGTGCAGCATCTCGGCCAGCTCAGACAGCTCGGAGCGGCCTATTGCCAAAACAGCTTGACCCGTGAACCGCTGGTCTGCTGGGGAAGTGCCGACCGATGCCAAAACCCCGTCATTGCCGGCTTGACCGGCAATCTTTTGGCCTACTGAACAGGAGGAAGGCTGCGGCTCGGCGGCCGCAACATCAAAATTGGGCATTGATCGGCATTTCCCTAAGAGGCTAGCAAAGTTCTCGGAAAAATCCAAGGAGACAATGTCACCCGGACGGGTCTGACGGCTGGCATTGAAGACGACTACCCCAGAAAGGCCAAAGCTGCGAAACAGCAGCTCGCCAGGCTCATCGAACAGCAGCAAGGGAGCGGCAGACGGGGAAGGAGTGGCCAGTACAGTTGCGTCAGATTGCGAGGCAATATGACGCACATTCACCGCCGTCGGTGACATAAAAGATTGCGGGTCAAGCCCGCAATGACGGGCCTTGCTTGACGATGCGGCCATGACCCGCACCCGGCAGCGCACCCGCAGGCCGTCCAAGCCGCGCAGCGGCTCCGTGTTGGTATGCAAAGGGCCGAGAATCGGCAGCATGGGCCGCAGCGGCACTCCGAGCAGCGGCTGCAAGCTTGAGATGAATGCCGCCGAACCGCTGGCCACGATTGCCTTGGCGGCATGAAGCTCGTCTCCGGAGCTAGTTTGAAGCACAAAGCTGGCGGCATCCGCGTCTGCCACTGCTGATGCCACACTGTCATTTTGTGGCACACTGGTGTGCAGTGCCGTCGCCTCAGTGTCTAATAGCAGATCTACCTGCTGTTGTTGCAGTTGTCGAAGCAGCACGTCCAGCACGCTGCCAGCAAAGCGGCTGGCCGGAAAAACCCAACCGTCATCAGCAACGCAAGCCAGACCCCAGCTGGAGAAAAGCCGCCAGAGCCATGGCCAGTCAAAACGGCCAAGCACCGAAGCCGCAAACTGCGCGTTATGATAACAGGAAAATGTGTCGGTGGCGGCGGCCCGAATGCCCGGAGCACCGTCATTGCGGGCCTGCCTCGCAATCTTTTGCATAGCCGGCAAGGACAAGCGCGGACTATGTTGCTCGCAGTCTGGCACAGCAGCAGCATCAATACCGGTATTGGAAAGATTACAACGGCCATTGCCGCTAGCCATAATATTGCCGCCAACCCGCGGCTTCTTCTCCACAATCAGCACCCGGCAGCCAGCAGCACTGGCAGCCAGCGCGGCCATCACCCCGGCCGGCCCGGCACCAACCACAATCACGTCATAGCTATGAGGGGCACAGTTTTTCACGTCTCGAATTATAGGCGATGCGGCAACGCCAGTCACAGCGGCTGTCCTCGAATATTGCCATACGGCCATCTGGGGAGCCATTGAGCGTTCTGCAGCCCCCCCCATCAAACAACCACCTATCAAAAAGGCAATTGACAAAGCGAGCTTTTGTGGTATTTTGATTTGGTGATTTGTGATAATAGGCCACACACATAATCCTGCCGACAGTACTGCCCACTAAACACCGTGCGTTTTCGATTGCCCTTGCTACGTTTTCAAAGAACTCATAGGTGTCATCCAGTAACCGTGCTTCGCGCACTGGTCAGCGTTGGCGCTGGATTTGACCCTTGTTGCAGACTGCGACGATCCAAAGCGCCAGCTCTTGGTCGGCGTCTGCCCCAGACTTGAAGCGAGCCTCCACTTGGGGAGCCTCCTTCAAGGTGTGTATCAGCTCCCCTGGGCTGAAGCTGCTGGCCGCAGCGATTGTCTCCCGCAGCATCCATGCCTGTTTGCCCAGCTCGGCGGCGATGGCCTCGTTGCCCTGGATGCCCCGGGCTTGCAGGGCCTGCACCGATACTATCTCCCGCAGCTTGGTCAGGCAGGAGAGGAAGATTCCCAGAGGGGTCTGCGATGTCATTTGAGACACCATGCGCAAACAGAGCGCCCCGTCACGGCGAGCCAAGGCGGCACCCAGCTCCCAAGGCTTCGGCTCGTTGATTGACATGACATTGGCGGCAATGTCCCTGGCAGACAGCTCTTGCTTGCCAGCGCCCCGCGCCCAGCTGGCCAGCTTCTCGATGGCGTTGTTCAGAGTGACGGTGGAGATGCCAACTCGCTCAATCAGTGACCGGGCGGCATCAGCAGATATCTGCATACCATTCTGCACCGCCATCTGCCGCACCAGATGAGGCAGCTCGGAGCGCTTAACGCTGGCAGCGTCGATGATCGAGCTGCGGTTATAGGACTGAAATGCCTTATAGAGGCGGGTATTGGCAGCTATCTTGCTCGCCGAGAGAGCGAGCACCGTGCTGGGATTAGGCGACTTCAGGTACTCAACCACCCGCTCGGAGACCTCCTTGGTCAGCTTCTCGGCATCTTTGACCAACACCAAGCGCTGTGATGCGCCGAAAACCAGGGTATTCAGGGCATCCAGCAGCTGCTCCGGGTCACGAAGCCTCTCTGCCGAGAAGACTTGGACGTTCATCCCCGTCTCGTCGGTTGCCGCGATGCGTGCCGTCAGGCGCTCGGCCAGCACCTCGCGCTTCAGGTCGTCGTCGCCGTTGAAGAGATAGGCATTGAGCAATGCTGCCTCTTGCTTAGCTGCCTCCTTGGCCATCTTGTGCCTTTGCTCACCTTTCCTTCGCCGTCGGCTATGCGGCTGGAAACACGGGGGCAAGCATCCTAACCCGCCTTGACATCCACATGGCCGCCCAATCACCCTCTGTCTATAGGTTGCTGAGGGCTTTTCCCATGGTATCACAGTCAACGCCCAAACCATCCGGACTGAAGCGAACATGAATATCGCCGATCTGGTCAGTGCGCAAAACATCTAGCCCGGCCTCCTGCAGCACCTCCATGGTATCGGCAGTTGGATGCCCGTAGGGATTGTTCGCGCCAACGCTGATGAACGCCCAGCTTGAGTCCCAAGACATCAGCTCTTCGCTGCTGACCGCATCCCGGCTGCCGTGATGACCGATCTTGATGGCCGCAAAGCCGCCTGTGGGCGGCGCTCCTATAGCCGCCAAGTCCGCGGCCTCGGCATCTCCACAGAGCAAGACACGCTGCTCGGCTTGGCCGTCGCCGTCGGCATCGTAGCATAACGCCGCGACTAGGGAATCCTCATTGCCGCCAGTTTGGACGGCGGCAACCGGCAACAGCACCTCAAGGCTCAAAGTCGGCCCGATTATCAGTTTGTCACCGCGCCTCAAGCCAACCGGTTGGCAGCCGCCCAAGAGGCGTTGGGCATCCTGGATGCCCTTGCTTGTTTGTTGGGCCTGGGGCAAGCCAGCGGAGAAATAGGCTTGGCTTGGCCGCAGACTGCCTTGCAGCGCACTCAACGCCCCGCAATGGTCACTGTCCAAATGGGTCAAGGCCACGGCATCCAAGTCGTTTACCCCATTGCGAGCCAAGGCTTTCAGCAGAGCCGTATTCTTTGGGCCAGTATCGATCAGCAAGTGGCTTCGCCCCTCTTTGATGAGCAGGGCATCCCCTTGGCCGACATCCATCACCACCAGCTCCGGCGGCCTCGGCAGAAACGAGCAGCAGCCGACGACCAAGGCCAAAATGAGGCCGAGGCCGCCGACAGCGGCCAAGCGGCGGCGGCTGGGCTGTGGCCAGAAGTAAAAGACCAGCGCCGCTAACAGCAGCGCCGCCAAAACAACGGGCAAAAACGGCAGGTTGACCGGGCAGCTCGACCACGGCAGTGCGGCCAGCAACCCGGCCAAACCAACAGCCAACTGGGAGACGATGGTCAGCAACTTGGCCAGCACGACCTGCAAAGGCGGCAGCAACTGGCCAACAACCAGTGACGGCATGCCGATCAGCAACATCAAAGTGATCAGCGGCGTGCAGGCCAAGTTGGCCGGCAGCGACATCAGGGGCAGCTGTGCGAACACCGGCAAGGTCAAAGGCAGGGTGGCCAGCTGGGCAGTGAGCGTCAAGGCCACGGAATCGACGGCCAAGCCATGTATCTGACCTCTCCCCTGATGCCCGGGAGTTGGCCGGTGCCGCGACAGGCACTGCCAAAGCGCCTCCAGCCAAACCCGAACCCAAGGCAGAAACAGGCAAATACCAAACACCGCCGACACGGATAGCCAAAAACCGAGGGAGAAGGCCGTCGGCGGGTAGCCGATGAGCATGACAATGGCCGCGAAGGCCAAGGCCGAGGGAGCATGGGCGCGACGACCAACAAAACGGGAGACCTGCAGCACCGCTGTCATGATGGTCGCCCGCAAGGCTGAGGGCTGCACCGCCGTGAGCAGAACATAGGCCATCAACAGGGCAAGAAGCAAGACCAGCTCCAAGCGGCTGGACACCTGCAAGCGCCGCAACAGCCAAGAGAACATGGCGGCGATAACCACTAGGTGCGACCCCGAGACGGCTATCAAGTGCGCTAGGCCGGTCGTCCGGAAGTCCTGGCCGACGGCGCTGTCATAAAGGCCGCTGTTCTCCCCCAGCAGCACTCCCCGCAACAGCAGGCTGGCATCTTTGGCGGTGGCCTCGGCACCAGCAGCAGCAGAGTGGGCAGCAGCACCGCTGCCGCTCATCGCGACGCTGGCACCGCCGCTGTTGCTGTCGGCAGCGCTGCTAGCATCCGCTGCGCTGCTGGCGGCCAAGACCTGGCGGTTGTTCTCGCGGAAGGCGGCTATCGCCCCGAAGGGGTCAGCGGCAAACACCGGTGCCCCAATATCCAGAGCCTTGCAAGATGCCGCAACACCTTGCTGGAAAAGGAACTCTTGGTCATGTTTTAGAGCTACGGCCTGACCCGAAAACGCTACGGTCGCGCCATAGCGGGGAGGTTCACTGGCATCTGGCCAAAAGACCCGCAGCCGCTGGGAGTCACCTTCTGGCAGCCTTGCCTCGACGATGCCCCGGCTGCCGAAGCCGGCGGTTTCCGGGTCGCTGAGCACTCGGGCTTGGCTGATGTCCAGTTCAAGCCCCAACAACCTCGACTGGACAGCCAACTGCGACCACCACATCAAACCGACACAGGCCGCCAAGCAAAAGCCGACTGTTGCCAAGGCGATGCCCCGTGCCAAGGGGCGTGGCCGTTTGACCATAACCGTCAAGGCAATCACGGCCAGCACCGCCGACAACGCTATCCCCGGCAACGGCTGTAGGTGGATCAGCGGGATTTTTCCAGTGTCGCCTGAGACACAGAGCCAGCAGTATTTCTCGGCCAGTACGAGTCCCAACCAAACTGTAGCCAGTGACGGCAAAAGCACCGGCAGCATCGGTCGCGGCGCCCATGCATCAGGCTCACCATGGCCAACATCGTTTTGCCCCCTGCCTGCCTGGCCGCCTGGTCCACCTTGTTGCATCGCCCGGAAAGTCCTGGTACGCTCTACCTGCAGCTCAGATAGGACTGCATGTCCTTATAGCGCTTGTCGCCGATGCCTGAGACCTTCTTCAAGTCTTCTAGCTTCTTGAATGACCCGTGCTGGCTGCGGTAGTCGATGATCCGCTTGGCAGTGACCGGGCCGATACCGGGAACCTGTTCTAGCGCTTGGGCATCCGCATTGTTGATGTTCAGCGGGAAGGTGGGGATTGTCGGCTTGGAACCTAAGCTTGAGCTAGTGTTGGAGCCACTACCTGAACTGGCAGTGACGGCTGCGGCTGTGTTCACCGCCGCTGCTGAGTCGTTTGCGACAGGCGCGGCGGCCAACAGCCCTTGGGAGCTGAGCAGCTGCCGTTGTTCGGGCGACTTTAGGTCAGCCCGGCTGGGAATGTGAACATGGCCGCCATCAACCAATAGGCCGGCAAGGTTCACATATTCCGGGACAGCATCCTTGGCCAGCCCGCCACAGAGCGTGACCGCATCGATCAACCTGGCATTCGCAGGCAGTTCGACAACACCCGGCTTGGCCACCGCACCTGATATATAGACTGCTATGTGTGTGGCCGGAGCTGAAGCTGAAACTGACTCCGAGGGAGCAGGGGGCGCCTCGCTGGAGCCAGCAGCTGTTGCGGCTGCCGCAGAGTCCTGACCCATGTTGCCAGCACCCTCCCCAGGGTGAGCAGAGTCCTGCGCGGTCGCGCCTTCGGCCAACATGACACCCGAGCCGGTTTCACTGCCTGCCGTCAGGAACCAAGCCGCCAAAAAGGCCAGAATCGCCAGTCCTATAAAGACCAGGATGGTTCTTTGCCGTCGCGTTTTTCCCAACGACAGCTGAGACGGTAGGCCGTTGGCATAGGCCCTCGGGCTTCTTGGTTCATCCAAATGACGAAACATTGTTCCTGCTCCTCTCGTTGTCAGGAGAACAGTATCGACGATGGATCTTAAAAAGGTTTCCGGGCTTTCTTAAAAAAGCTATAAGCAAATTTGATTGTTTTTTGAAAATGCTGGTCACGCAACCAGAATGGGGTGGCATGAGGTCAAGACAAGAGAGGCAGGAACTCGCTGGTGCCGCATACGCGGCAGTTAGCCTACTGCCACTTATCCAGCACCTTCCACTTCTGGTCGGTGCCACCGTAGTTGTCCCACAGAATGAGCACCGTACCGTTGGTCATATTGCCCGATGGCACGGACATGCAAAGCCCATAGTTGGTGACCGCCGGACTGAACATCCAAGTGTCGGTAGCCGGCACGGAGCGCCACCTGCTCGCTTTTGGTTCGGAAGCTGTCGGGGGCGAAGAAGCACCATTCGTTCTTGTAGGTCATCCGCCAGCCGTCGGTGTAGAAAACTCCCGGCCAGCCCCAGTACCTTTCACCACGGGTAGTTCTCAACCATGGATCGCCGCGGATGATGTTGATGCCGTTGATGTCGGGCTGGCCGATGTGGTCTAACCGACCTTGGCCGGTTCCCATAAAAGCGTCGGGGGTGTCAAAAAATACGCCCGCTGGATCGCTAAAACGATGATAGACATCGTCAAGACCGATTACGTGGCCGATTTCGTGGGCGATCAGGTGGATTTGAGCCGCTCTGCTCTTGGGGCTTTTCGAGCTTCTGTTTGTTTGCTGGCAGGCGGTCAGGGTCGAAGTAGCTTGTTGAGTCAACCTTCCCCGGGACGACCTGCCCCGCAAATGCCTTATAGGGAACCATCGGGTACTTCCTCTGGTAAAACGCTAGGGCACTGGCGAAGTCGCTGATGTTGTAGTAGGCGGAGCGCTCCCCGATGTCGGCCGAGGTCATCCCCATGTCCTCTGACAGCAGGTAGGTGTCGCCGGCCTTGAAGGCCGTGCCGGAGAACACCCGGTCGACCTTGACTGTCAAATCGCAGACGGTCTGGGTCACCGGCGGGATGTATATCCCCGCCCGGGCCACGGGGTCCGTCCCCATGAGGTCGAACGTCACCCTGTAGGAGTCCACCTTCTGCACCGTGCCTGCGAAGATCAGGTCGTAGGTGGAGGCCACTCCAAAGTCGTAGACGAACCCGTCGGCCACAGGATCGGAGCCGTTCTGCAGGGCATCCGCGCTGGCGAAGCGCTACGGACCGCCGGCCACGCTGCCCTCCGGCAGCCGCCCGGGCTGCTGGCCGGCCGTGGGCATCCACTCCTCGCCCGGCATGGCCGTCGCTCCTGTGTTGGAGCCGCCGCCGCATGCCCCCAAGGGCAGCAGCAGCGCTGCGGCGATCAGCGGCACTAACGCCGCCTTGAGTGCTTTCCTCATAGTTCCTCCACCTCCCTTTCCGGGGCGGTCGGGCCATGCCCAGCTGTCGGGGGGCAGTGTGCGCACAAGGTGTTCGGAAGAACACGGTCGGCGCTTTGGTAAAACCCCCTTGACAGCTTACATAAAAAGTTCAGCTACGCGAATTGTCCTACAGCGGAGGGGGGGTGTGTCAAGTGTTGTTCTTGAAGTTTATGCGCATACTTTATAGATCATATATAGCTAGATGACTCTCTACTGTATTTATATTAGCCATTATTCCCACAAACCGGGATCGGCACAGAGTGGCTTGGGGCTACGATGCGGGCTCATGCAGAACGGAGCGGTGCCGGAGCAAGGCGAGGGGCTGCCCCTGTACCCCCCCTGCCCTGCTCCGGCAGCCCCGACCCCTGACTTCAGCCGCTGGCAACGCCAGCCAACAATGGCGCCAGCCTGAGCCACGGTAAGCCGATGACCGTGTTGATGTCCCCTTCTATCCCAACCGCATGCCGCCTCCAGACACCTTGGATGGCATAAGACCCTGCCTTGTCATAGGGCGGCTCTTCTCGCAGATAAGCCTCGATCTCCTGGGTTCCGTAGTCGTCGAAGGTCACAACTGCCTGGTCGGTGAATTGCAGTGTCTGGCCTCGACGCTGATCGACCAGCGCCACCGCCGTGAGAACATGATGGCTGCGGGCAGCCAAACGCATCAACATAGACACCGCTTGGCCATGGCCGTCCGGCTTGCCGAGAACGCCGTCGGCGTAAACCACAGTGTCTGCCGCCAGCACTAGGAAATCTGCAGCGGCGGCGGCGGCGCTGTCGGCGGCGGCGGCGGCGTCGTCGGCGGCGGCGCCGTCGGCATCGATCCTAGCCATTACGTCAGCAGCCTTCTCCCACGCCAAGTGCTCTAAAGCGGACGGCAGCTCTTCTAGGCTGAGTTGCGGGTCAAGCAGCTCGGCACATTGTGGTGCTACCACTACCGGGTCAAGGCCGTGTGCCCGCAGTATCTCCAGGCGGCGAGGCGATGATGAGGCCAGTATCAGGCGGCCACCGCTCAATTCTCACCCGCCCACCCGGGCACAGACGGCCTGCATCCGTGCCACTTCCAAGCCGCTGTCGTCGCTGACCACAACGGTGTAGAAACCCAAAGTGCGCCCGGACTTGTCGATACTCCCTGTCGCCAACAGCCGCTGGCCACGCGGCGAGGCCAGAAACTCGATATGGCAGCTGGCGGAGACGCTCGGGGGCTGGTTGTAGTTAGAGAGGACACCTAAGCAAAAGTCGGCGAGCGTGAAGATAGCACCGCCCATCACCCGATTGCCCATGTTCAAGTGCTCATCACGAATGTCGAGAGCACAAACCGCATGGCCAAAGGCCACTTCCAACACCTCACAGCCGCACTGCTCGGTGGCAAAGCGATCGCGGCTAAAGGCAGCACGAACCTCATCCAAGCTGGCATTTTGGGGAATGCACGGCGGCTTGTCCAAAACCGGCCGCTCGGCACCACTGCTGCCAGCGTCGCTGTTCTGGCCTGCGCTGTTGCCCACCTCGCTCATATCGGACTCCTAGCCGCTGCTGCCGGGTCGAAGAGATAGGCCAGGCGCTCACCTTCTGCCGTCTTGCCCAAGCTGTTGCCGGGGATGCCGGACAGCGCTGTCAGCAGGGCTTCCGGCAAACGGTCACGAAAGCGCATCTGCTCACCGGTGATCGGGTGGGCGAAGTCCAAAGCGCAGGAGTGCAAGAACTGCCGGGTCAGGCCGAGCTCAGCACCGCGCTTCGGGTCACGGCCATAGAGCGGGTCACCAACACAGGGGTGCTTAGTGTAGGCCATATGGGCCCGTATCTGATGGGTGCGACCGGTGAACAGCTTACATTCCAAGAGGCTGTAGCCGTCGTCTTTGAGCGCCGCTTCGAAGCGTTCCAGCACTGTGAAGCTGGTAATGGCCTCCCGGGCAGAAGCCGAGTTGCTGACCATGTAGCGCAGCCGGTCGCGTTCGCTGCGTGACAGCGGCGCATCGATCAGGCCAGTGCCGGAGCTAACAAAGCCGTGTACCAAGGCCAAGTAGCGGCGGTCCAGCTCCCGCAAGCGAATCGCATCTTGTAGGCTGAGCGCCGTCTCGTCGGTCTTGGCCACCACCATCAACCCGCTGGTGTCCTTATCAAGGCGATGGACGATGCCCGGGCGGTCGTCGCCTTGTATCTGTGCAAGGTTCTCATATTTGTAGTGATAGACCAAGGCGTTGACCAGCGTACCGGTCTCGTGCCCGGGGGAGGGGTGGCAGACCATGCCCGGAGCCTTGGACAGCACGACCAGGTAGTCGTCCTCAAAGCGGATGTCCAAAGGCAGGTTCTCCGGGTGTAGCTCGGCTGGCAGCGGGTCTTTGACCAAGTAGGTGAG
>JGI20171J14444_1000307_pt1 | contig 14957 bp, 13 predicted proteins | sample TergutNc150P4_FD_14444 | JGI IMG/M metagenome (IMG submission 14444) | reverse complement strand
TATTGCAATTAACTTAAAAAATAATATTTTTTTCATAACTTTACCTCCTTATTCGGTTAAAATCATACGTTTAATATCTATTTCTTTTCCATCGGCAATAAGTGCATACAGATAAATACCTGCCGAAAACTCGGAGCCTGAAATCATTTGAGAGCCATTACCGCGCTGTGTAAGGCGTATTTGCTTGATTTGCCTGCCATTAAGGTCGTAAATACACAATAAAGCATTATTAACCGTTGAAGGTAAAAAATATCTTATTTCAGTTGCCTGTGAAAACGGATTTGGAGTGTTTTGAAACAGTGCAGGCACAGAAGCAGATGCGTCATCTGTATTTGAATACATAGAAGGCGCTCTTGAAGCGTCATTAGCAGAAGATTTTCCCATATCAATTTCCGCTTTTAATTCTTTTATCGACTGTATCAGCAATGGAATTATGCCAATATAATCAACCGACAAATATCCGTCTTCGCCTTTATAAACCAAGTCGGGATACAGCGTTTGCAGTTCCTGTGCTATCAGTCCGTAATGTTTGTTTTTGAAAAGTTGTGAATTTTCATTATATATTGCCGTTGCAACGCTTGCACTGTCACCTACCGAAACAGAATACATCTGCTTTAATTCATACTGAATAGGATTCATTTCCAAAACAGATTTTAAAACGCTGCCTCTGCCGTTGATGCTCTGCGTTGTAGAAAAAGACCCTAAATCAACAATATTCTGCTTATAACGAATATCTGAATTGCCTACTGTAGTTCCGTTAATAAGACCGGTTACTTTTACATCTCCTACAAAATAACCTGCAAATCTTCCCGGCACATTCACATCTGTATTTCCATCAACAGTGCCGACAATACCTGCGCCAAAGTGTTTATTATCTCCATGCAACACTCCCATAACTCCGTAATTATAACCAGTAGTAGCATTGTATGCCTGCCCCATCACTCCCCATGCCCTGCCTCTTCCTGTATAAGTATTATACATAGATAGACCTGAAACACCAATTGCTTTAAATGGAAGCCCCAAATTATTGGTAGAGCCGATTGCGGAACTCCAAGCTGCCCTAGTGTTTCCATCTCTTATAACAATAAGACCAGTGTTTTTAGTCTGTACTCTGATTGCATCTTCCGTAGTGGCTTTTCCTACTGCCAATGCACTTAAAGGCGCGACTGTATCCGCCTGAATTCCCACTTTTCCATTGCTGAAAACTCTAATTTGTGCTGTAGAATTTATTACAATTCCAAGTAGCATCATACTTAAAATCATTACATTTTTTATACTAAATTAAATTTTAAATTATTAAACAAATTTACTAATTAAATATTTGATAAAGATAATGTTTTATTTTTTTTACTGCAAAATATTTTATGTTAAAAATTATTAAATTTTAGTTAAATTTTAATAAAAGTTTATTTATACAGAAAAAAGTATATTGTAATATGTCTGTTTTGAATTGTAACTATCTGTAAATGTAATAGTTATGTCTGTTGCAGGTGAAAAAGGTTTAACATTTTTTTTGAAAATTTTTTTTAAGTCATTTTTTTATGTACTTTTGCAGCCAAAAATAAGAAAAAATTTGATGAATTGGCAACAACTTTTATCTACAAAACGCTTTGGAATGGAGCAATACCACGCAAAACATGCTGGCGACCGCTCTGAATTTCAGCGCGATTACGACCGCCTGATTTTTTCGGCGGCGTTTCGCCGTTTGCAGAATAAAACGCAGGTTTTTCCGTTGCCGACCAATATTTTTGTGCATAATCGGCTCACTCACAGTTTGGAAGTTTCGTGCGTGGGAAGGTCGTTGGGTAATAAAGTTGCGCAAAAATTAGGCTTGGGTCAGGGCGAAGTCGGTTCTATAGTGGCGGCAGCGTGCCTTGCACACGATATGGGCAATCCGCCTTTTGGACATTCGGGCGAAACGGCGATTTCATCATTTTTTTCAGAAGGAAAAGGTTTGATTTTAAAAAATTTGATTGAAAATGAAAATCAATGGAAAGACCTTACCTGTTTTGAAGGCAATGCCAACGCTTTCCGTTTGCTTACTCATCAATTCAATGGACGGCGAAAAGGCGGTTTTGCGCTGACTTACAGCACATTAGCCTCTATTATAAAATATCCTTTTCCTTCAATAGAGGCAAACGAAAAAAAAACAAAGTTTGGATTTTTTTATTCGGAAACAGACAGTTATTTACAAATTGCTAATGAACTTGGAATCAATTGTTTAGATAAAACAAAAAATCGCTTTGCACGTCACCCGCTTGTGTTTTTGGTGGAAGCCGCTGACGATATTTGTTATCAAATAATGGACATTGAAGATGCGCACAAACTCAAAATTATTTCTACTGAAGAAACTAAAACGCTGTTACTCAACTTTTTTGACGAACATCAATGTGCGCGCCGCCTCGAAATTCTTGAAATGGTTTCCGATGTTAATGAACAAATTGCTTATTTGCGTTCGTCAGTTATCGGAAAGTTGATTGACGAATGTACGCGCGTTTTTGCTGAAAATGAAATTGATTTACTTTCAGGAACTTACAACGCTTCTTTGATAAAAAATATTTCGGAAAACTGTGTGCAAGCGTACAAAATCTGTTCGGATTTGGCATTTAAGAAAATTTATCGCTCGCAGGAAGTTATTGATGTGGAACTCAGTGGTTATAAGATAATTACAACTCTTTTGGAACATTTGACGGAAGCAATTTTTTCGCCTGATAAAAAATATTCGCAACAATTGCTGATGCGTATTCCAACGCAGTACGAAACCGCCGCGCCAACTGCATACGGAAAAATTCAAGCGGTTTTGGATTATATTTCAGGCATGACCGATGTTTATGCGCTCGATTTGTACCGAAAAATTACAGGAATAAATATTCCGTAGAATTTTATTTTGATAAAAAAATTAGTTATATAATGAAAAAAATATTGATTGTTACTTTGATTTTATTTTTTGCAACGCTTTTTGCTGATGCTCAAAATACGACTCAAAATACTGATACTCTTACGATTATACAAAAAGTTGAACATTGGTACGAAAACAATATCAATTATGGTACGATTACAATTTTGATGGCAGCCGAAAGTTCTATTTTTCCTGTTCCATCGGAATTGGTAATGCCGCCTGCTGCTTACATTGCTTCAAAAGAAGAAAGCAATCTGAATATGTTTTTTGTAATTCTTTTTGGTACAATCGGGGCATTGATTGGCGCAACGCTCAATTATTTCGTTCTTGGAATGTGGCTCGGACGCCCGCTTTTGTACAAATTTGCCGACAGCAAAGTCGGTCATCTATTGTTGCTCAGCGGCGAAAAACTTCAAAAAGCGGAAAATTATTTTAACAGAAACGGTAAAATTTCAACTTTTGTCGGCAGATTTATTCCTGTTGTACGTCATCTTATTTCAATTCCTGCTGGTTTTTCTAAAATGCACTATCCAACTTTTGCGATTTATACTTTTGTGGGCGCGGGTTTGTGGAACTGCATTCTTGCATTTTTGGGCTATCTTGCTCACGGACAGGCAGATATTATTAACCGTTATTCGCACGAATTGAGTGTTGCTTTGGGAATTTTGTTTGTTTTGGGAATCGGTTTTTTAATTATAAAACATTTTTTGAAAAAGAAAAAAAATAAAAAACATAACTGATTGATTTTTTAATGATAAAAGTAATTACATACGGCACTTTTGACCTTTTCCACGAAGGGCACGACAATCTGTTGCGCCGCGCCAAAGAACTTGGCGATTATTTGATTGTCGGTGTTACCGCCGAACGTTTCGACCGTGAGCGAGGCAAACTCAACGTACATAACTCGCTGATGCAAAGGATTGAAGACGTGAAAAATTCTGGTTTTGCAGATGAAATTATTGTGGAAGAATACGAAGGACAAAAAATTGAGGATATTCTAAAGCACAATGTCAATATTTTCGCCATTGGCTCGGATTGGGTTTCAAAGTTCGATTATTTGAATGAATATTGCAAAGTTGTTTATTTGGAACGCACAAAAGGGGTTTCAAGCACGCAATTGCGCAATGAGAAGCAACAAATTATTGAACTTGGCATTATTGGCACAGGACGCATTGCCAACCGTTTTATTCCCGAATCTAAATACGTCAGCGGAGTAACGGTTAAAGGTGTTTATAATCCGAATGAAAAATCGGCGAAGGATTTTTGCGACAAATACGAATTGGATTTTTATTCGTCTGATTTTGAGGAATTTGCATCACAAGTTGATGCCGTTTATATTGCTTCGCCGCACCTTTCGCACGCCGATTATATCAGAAAATGCTTGGAACGCAAATTGCACGTACTTTGTGAAAAACCTATGGTATTGTCTAAAAATCAAGCGATTGAGTTATACAATTTTGCAATGGAACAAAATCTTGTGCTGATTGAGGCGTTAAAAACTGCGTATTCGTCAGGTTTTATACATCTGATTTCGTTGGTTAAAAGCGGCGTGATTGGCGAAATCCGCGATGTTGATGCCACTTTTACTAAAACAAAAGAAGGCAATATTCGCGAATTTGACCCAAATCAGGCAGGAGGAAGTATGACAGAACTTGCTTCGTATGTTTTGCTGCCGATTATTAAAATTTTCGGAACAGAATATAAAAATGTACAATTTTTCCCATTTATAAAAAATGAAGTTGATGTTTTTACAAGAGGAATTGTAGAATACAAAAACGGAACAGGTTCGTTTAAAGTTGGGTTGAGAGTAAATGCCGAAGGCGATTTAATTATCAGCGGTACAAAAGGTTATGCTTATGTGCCCGCGCCTTGGTGGAAAACTGAATATTTTGAATTACGATTTAAAGATTCAAATTTTAACAAAAAATATTTTTACAAATTTGACGGCGACGGACTTCGCTACGAACTTAACGAATTTGTACGCAATATTACGTTAAATCTCAATCATTCTGACGATTATCTTTTCAAAAAACGCGAATCAATTGCAATAATTGAAATTATTGACAAATTTTTAAATTCAATAAAAAAATGAATGCTTTAATCACAGGCGGAACAAAAGGCATAGGCAAAGCGGTTGCAGAAATCCTTGCAGAAAGCGGATATAACTTGATTTTAACTTATGCAAACGATGCACAAAATGCTGAAAATGTTGCAAAAAATATTAGCGAACGTTTTGTGGTAAATGTAGATATTTTGCAGGCGGATATTTCTGATGAAAAATCTATTGCGCTCATTAGTAATTATTTAGAAGAAAGAAAACAACTGCTTGACACATTGATTTTTAATGCTGGTCTGACTTTGCGCAACTCGTTTGAAGAGATGAAACTTGCCGAATGGGAAAAAGTATTTTTTGCTAATGTTCATTTCCCTGTTTTTTTGTTGCAAAGCATTGTAAAACAAATCAATAAAGGCGGAAATGTGATTTTTACAGGCTCGCTTATGGGCATTGAGCCGCATTCGGTTTCGCTTGCCTACGGAGTTACAAAAAGCGCGATTCACGCATTGGTGAAAAATCTCGTGAAATTTCTCGCGCCTTATAATATTAGGGTAAATGCCATTGTGCCAGGTTTTGTAGATACTTTATGGCAAAAAAGCAAACCACACGAAATCCGCCTCAATATTGAAAATAAAATTTCACTTGGTCGTTTTTGCTATCCACAAGAAATTGCGCAGGTATATAAAATGCTGATAGACAATGCTTATTTCAATGGCGAACTTGTAACCGTAAGCGGCGGATATTCGTTTAAATAAATAAAAAATTTTGTTTTTCTAAAAAAAATCTGTTATTTAACTTGCTCTTCTTCTGTTCTTCTGGTGAAAGTTTGGCGCGTTTTGCCTGCAACCTCAGGCGAAGTTGCCGTTTGTTCTGGTTGCGGAGTTTGAGTTGTTGCGCTGTTACCTGACGGACGCGTTGGTGTTGCGCGACTGTCTTTCATACTTTTGGCTACAATTTTAAAAGTAAAATCTTTTTTTTCCGTGTATAAGCCTTTGCCTGTGATTGTTACAGTAGCAGTGCCTACATTCAGGTTGTTGGCGTAAGTAACAATATAATCTTTGTCTTTTACCAAAGTTTTTGCGCCGTCTTTTACCACAACAGCGGGAGTAATCGGTTCACCGCGATAAGTCTGATCTGGGATTGGGCTGATTTGCAGCGATTTAGTCACAATGTTAAAAAAAACATCTTTCGTATCAGCATAGTTACCTTTGCCCTGAATTGTAACTGTCGCTTTGCCGATTTCTTTATTATTGGAATAGGTAAGTATGTAGTCAGTACCTTTGGCGAGTGTTTTTTGTCCATCTTTTATAACAACATCGGGCGTAAGAGCCGCGCCTGTATAAACTTGGTCAGGAATTGCTTCAACAACAATTTCTGAATCCATTCCACGCTGTTGAGTACGCTGCGCTGTATTTTGCGCTGTAATTTCTATGGTAAAGATACTGATTACCAATAATATTAAGGCATATTTTTTCATTTTTAAATCAATTTTATTGTAAAAAAATTTATAATAATTAAGTCAAATTTTTCAGATTGCAAAAATACTAATATTTTTTTATTAAAAAAAATAAAAATATTTCTTTTTATTTGAAATTATTTTAATTAATATTTTCCATACCTTTGCATTTTTAATTTTTAAATAAAAAAATGCAACAAAATCAATCTCAAACTCCATATACCAATCCGCAGAAAACCAAGCAAATAGCGGAGTATTATAAAGATATTATTGCTATTCTTGGCGAAAATCCTGACCGTGAAGGTTTGCTCAAAACTCCTGAACGCGTAGCAAAGTCTTTGCAGTTTTTGATGCAGGGCTACGAGCAAAATCCTGAAGAAATTCTGCGTTCTGCAATGTTTACCGAAGATTATCGGCAAATGGTAATTGTTAAAGATATTGATTTTTATTCNATGTGCGAACATCATTTATTGCCTTTTTTCGGCAAAATTCACGTTGGTTATATTCCAAATAAAAAAATTACGGGTTTGAGTAAAATTCCGCGCGTGATTGATATTTTTGCCAGACGTTTGCAGGTGCAGGAGCGGCTTACAACGCAGATTAAGGACTGCATTCAGAATACGCTTGAACCAATGGGCGTTATGGTAATTGTTGAAGCACAGCATCTTTGCATGCAAATGCGCGGCGTACAAAAACAACATTCAATCACAACAACATCTGATTTTACAGGTGTTTTTCGTGCGGCAAAAACCCGAGAAGAATTTATGAATCTGATTCGTTCGAATTAACTCTTTCCAAATCAAGCAAATAGCGTTTGCGTTCCAATCCGCCGGCGTATCCTCTCATATCGCCGTTTGTGCCGATAACGCGGTGGCAGGGAACGACAATGCTGATTTTGTTGTGCGAATTTGCAGCGGCAACAGCCCTAATAGCACGCGGAATATTCATATTCTCCGCTTGTTGCCTGTAAGAAATTATTTTCCCATAAGGAATTTGTTGCAATGAGTTCCAAACTTTGCATTGAAACAATGTTCCGTAAAATTTTACGGGAACAGAAAAATTTCTTAATTTTTTATTGAAATATAAATTTAATTCATTTTCCAATAAATCAATGATTTTATTCGATTTATTTATATAATTTTCGCAGAAAAAATTACGGTTTTGTTCAAAATATTTACCTCCAACAAAGTCAAGCAGCAATAAAGCATTATTATTGGCAATAGCAAACATATTGCCGAGTGGCGTTTGTAATGTTTTGGAATACAACATTTTGATTTTATACAAAATAAAAACAGTTTCTAAATAATTAACATTGCATCGCCATAAACTCCAAAGCGATATTTTTCTTCTATTGCTATTTTATAAGCCTCCATAACATAATCGTATCCGCCAAAAGCCGCCGCGAGCATAAGAAAAATTGAATAAGGCGAATGAAAATTGGTTACCATACTGTCTGCAATTGTAAAATCGTAACTTGGGAAAATAAATTTACTTGTCCAGCCGCTGTATGATTTGATTTTGCCTTCCGTTCCGGCAACACTCTCCAGCGTACGCATAACCGTAAAACCTATCGCGCAAACACGCTTTTCCCTATCTTTTGCATCATTTATTATTTGCGTTGCCTCTGGGGTAACAATGATTTGTTCAGAATCCATTTTATGTTTTGTCAGGTCTTCAACGTCAATTTCGCGAAAATTTCCCAAATTTATATGCGAGGTAACAAATGTATGTTCTATACCCTTGATTTCCATACGTTTAAGCAATTCTCTACTAAAATGCAAACCCGCAGCAGGTACAGCCACCGCACCTTCGTTGGCAGCAAAAATTGTTTGAAAACGAGTAATATCGTCTTTTTCAACAGGACGTTTAATGCTGTGCGGCAACGGCATTTCACCAAGTCCGAAAAGTGTTTTTTTAAACTCTTCGTGTGTTCCGTCGAAAAGGAAACGCAGTGTACGTCCGCGTGAAGTTGTGTTGTCAATTACCTCAGCCACAAGGGTTTCGTCTTCACCAAAATATAATTTGTTGCCAATGCGAATTTTACGGGCAGGCTCAACAAGCACGTCCCACAGGCGAATTTCGGAGTTAAGTTCACGAAGAAGAAAAACTTCAATTTGTGCACCTGTTTTTTCCTTATTGCCATACAGACGTGCAGGAAAAACTTTTGTATCGTTGAACACAAAGAGGTCGCCTTCGTTGAAATAATTTATTATATCTTTAAAAATTTTGTGTTCTATTTTGCCGTCTTTACGATGCAAAACCATCATACGCGCTTCATCACGATGGTGGGCTGGATGTTGGGCAATCAGTTCTTCATGAAAACTAAACTTGAAATTTGACAGTTTCATTTTATTGAATATTAATAATTTACATTTTGTTTGAGGTAATATTTTTAAAAAAAATGCTATAATACCCCTAAAATACGCATAAAAATTTTTCACAAAAGTACAATTTTTTTTTCAAAAAATTGTAAATATAAAAAAAAAACTGTACCTTTGCACCCGCAAAACTTTGGAAAACAAGGAGAGATGGCAGAGTGGTCGATTGCGGCGGTCTTGAAAACCGTTGAACTGAGAGGTTCCAGGGGTTCGAATCCCTTTCTCTCCGCAAGATAAACAGATAATTGAAATAATTATCTGTTTTTTTGTTATAACAAATTAAAATACAGCGCAATAGAAAGTTCATAAAGCGGGTAGTACCTTGTATAAAAGCATTATGAATAGAACAAATTCTGTATTGTGTTGTTTGTATAAAAATTTGTATTTTTGCACATTAAGTCAAAAAATATTATTTCAATTAAAAAATTGTATTTTTGCACTTTAAAATTTAAAAAATCTAATATTATGCCAAATATTTCAAAACGAGGCGTTTTGATGCCTGCCTCGCCAATCAGAAAACTTGCGCCGCTGGCAAATGCTGCCAAAGCACGCGGAGTTAAAGTGTTTCATCTTAATATCGGGCAGCCAGATATTCATACTCCCGAAGTAGCGTTGGACGGTCTGCGAAACATTGACCTTAAAATTCTTGAATACAGCCCTTCTGATGGCAATGAATCGTTGCGAAAGGAAATGGCAAAATACTACAATCGCTTTAATATCAATGTTTTGCCAGACGAAATTATCGTTACCACAGGCGGCTCGGAAGCGATTAGTATGGCGTTCCTCGCCTGCCTTAATCCTGAAGACGAGGTGATAATCCCCGAACCTGCTTATGCAAATTACAAATCGTTTGCTTTGGCGGCGGGCGTTGTTGTAAAACCATTAGTTTCTTCTATTGAACAGGGATTTGCCTTACCGCCGATAGAAGAATTTGAAAAACTTATTACCGAAAAAACGCGCGGAATTTTGGTTTGCAATCCCAATAACCCGACAGGTTATATTTACACAAAAGAAGAAATGGAAAAAATTCGCGATTTGGTGAAAAAATACGATTTGTATCTGTTTGCCGATGAGGTTTATCGTGAATTTTGCTACAGCGGACAGTCGCACGTTTCGGCTTTCCATTTGCATGGAATTGAAGAAAATATTGTATTAATAGATTCTGTTTCAAAGCGTTATAGCGAATGTGGAATCCGCATCGGCGCGCTTGTTGCAAAAAACCGCAAAGTGCTTGAGGCGGTTATGAAACTTTGTCAGGCACGGCTCAGTCCGCCGCTTTTGGGACAAATTGTTGCCGAAGCATCATATCGCGCAACGCCAAAAGAATATATGCAGGCAGTTTTTGACGAATATATTTCGCGCCGCAATTGCCTTATCAACGCTCTGAACGCAATTGACGGCGTTTATTCACCAATGCCGCAAGGCGCATTTTACACCGTTGCTCGCCTGCCGATTGACAATGCCGACAAATTTTGCGCGTGGCTGCTGTCCGATTTTCAATACAACGGTAAAACTATTATGCTTGCGCCAGCCTCTGGTTTTTATTCAAAAGAAGGCGATGGTGCAGACGAAGTACGAATTGCATACGTGCTTGAAAAAAATGAACTTATAGAAGCGGTAGAGGTTTTGGAAAAAGCATTGGAAGTATATCCTGGAAGAAAATAAAACACAGGCAGTTGATATTTTTCAGTTTGGCTTACTTGCAATGTTGCTGGTAAAAAAAACACATGATAACAGTTTGATTATCATGTGTTTTGCTTTTGTTAATATAATCGTATGTTTGTACATTAGACCTGAATTTTTTCTGATTTAATAAAGTTTATGTTTTTTCTATATTTTTTTACATAAAAAGTATTTATATTTGTACCGTTTTTCTGCAAGAGAGTAGAAAATTTTCATTGAAAAACAGATAGAATAGTAAAGTAACATTAATAAATCTAAAAAATAATGAAAATAATTTTAAATCAATTTACAAAAATCTCAGGACTGTTAATGTCAGTAGTAATTAGCGTTACATTAACAGTTTTCAGTTTTTCGGGTAACTGGCTAAAATCGCTTGCAATTTTTGCAATTATTTTACCAATTACATATTTTTTAGGAAACTTTGTAATATATCTTGCAGGAAAAATTTTCCCGTTTGGAAAAAACAAAAATAAAACCACAACTGTTTCCAAAAAACAAATCTGGAGAATGACAGTTGTTGGGGCTATAGTATTCCCTGTTATTCTTGGAATTGTTTTTTTATTTGATGATACAGATTACAAGGTTGATTTTACGCGAATTATCGTTGCAATTGTTTTATCTTTTGTTGCTGCGGTCATTGCTAATTTATTGTTTGTCAAAGAATTTTGTAAAGGCAATAAAGAAATTGAAAATTGATTTTAAATAATCCTGAAATTAAACTACCCATAATTGTTTTTAGCAAATTATGGGTAGTTTTTTTACTTTTCAATATTTTCTCTTGCTGTCAAAGCGATGTCGTATGCTTTTTCGTAAAATTTAATAAAATGTTTCCACAGGGCTTTTTCAGCAATTTCTGATGCGCGTTTGCGTGTTTGAGAAATTTCCTTTTCGCTCATTGCAGCAAAGGCGGCAATCATTTGCGCAATTTCTGATGCTACCTCGTAATTATTGTAATCGTTGCGATGAATAACTCCAACGCCGTTTTCAATGTCTTGCGGAGAGGCTGAAGCCCATTGCCCAAACCCCGAAAGGTCGGTTGTAACTGTTGGAATTGAGAATGCAACACTTTCCAACGGCGTATAACCCCATGGCTCGTAATAAGACGGAAAAATCGTCAAGTCCATTCCAATTAAAAGCTCGTAATATGTTTTGTTAAAAATTCCGTCCGCGCCGTTGAGGTAGCATGGAACAAAAATAATTTTCACGCGCTTGTTCTTCTGATTGTAGAGATGAAACCATCGCAATGCGCTCATTACATTATCGTTATCGTAATCGTAAAGTTCGTGCGTTGTAAATCTGTTCCACGAATAAAGCGGAGTTACTTTGTTTTTTAATGCAGCAGCAAGGTCGGTTCGCGCTCCGCGAATGTTTGCAGGCACCATCACAAATGCCACAGTCTCTCTCGTGAGATTTTCATTATCGGCAACGCGTTTGATTGCTTCAATAAAAGTGTCAATTCCCTTGTTTTTGTATTCGTAACGTCCTGCTGTTAAGATAAATAGCGTGTCGGCAGGCAAAGTGCAATCTAAAAGTTTTTCGGCAACAGATTGCAAACTTTCACGCGCCTGACTTCGTTTTGTATTAAAAATATTTTTTTGTGGAATAAAATCAGCCTCAAATCCATTTGGAGTTACAAATGGTTGTTTGTCAAGCAAATAACAACATTCTCTGGCGGTAATTTCGCTCACTGTGGTAAAACAGTCGGCAGTGTGTGCGGCAGTTTTTTCGGCAGAATGTTTGGCAACAACTCCAAGTTCCTGTGCCATTTGGTCGCCGTTGTATTCGGTCAAATCATTGTAAAGCGGTTTGTGGTTGCCGGCAATCGACCGCCCGACAGTCGTTGCATGAGTTGTGAAAACGGTAGCCGCATTTGGCACAAATTTTTTAACATAAAAAACTCCAAAACTCGTTTGCCATTCATTGAAATGCGCAATAATTTTAGTTTCTGTGCTGATTTTAAAAAAATTACAAAAACTGTCAATAACCATTCCCGCTGCGTAACCAAACAGGGAACATTCGTCGTAATCGCCGTATGCAGCAATGGAATTTACGCCAAAATTCATCCACATATTGCCGTAAATCGTGTTTTTCTGTTTCCAAAGTGAAGAAAAATCAACTAAAACAGCGACAGGATGTCCCGGAATTTTCCATCGTCCAATTCGTAAAGGCAAATTATAATGATTTTTGGAAAAATTTTTCCATTGTACAAAAAGCGCTGCATCTTCCTCAAAATAAGGACTTTCGCCATTTGTCCAAACATCAGGACCAATAAAGATAAGTTTATCGCCATGCTGCTGTTGCAAAGTCAGGGCTTTGGTGGAAAGGACAGTGTAAATTCCCCCCACCATATTACATACTTCCCAACTTGTTTCAAAAATATATTCAGGAGTCATTGTTTCAGATTAAATTTTTAAATTAAAAACTAAAAAAAAATTTTTGCAAAATAAATGTTTAAAATATCATAAAATTGCAAATAGTTTATTTCGGAGTATATGGCTTTTTCTCCAAAGTTTTTTGGACATAATCGCGTATTTTATTCATAAAACGCGAATTATGCCGAACAGGTTTTACTCTTATTGGCAATGCAAAAATATATGGTTTTAACGCGTCATGGAAATTTTTATCATCAACAATTCGCGCTGCATCTTTTTCGGTTGTAATAATATATTTTATTGGAAGATTTGAATTTTCAAATTTTTCCATAAGCGTTTTATAATCTTTTTTTGAAAAATCGTGATGGTCGGAAAATTCCATAATTTTCACATTTTCAAATGTTTGAGTAAGATACGAAAACATAGGAGTTGGGTTTGCAATCCCAACAAAAAGAAACAGTTGAATATTTTCCACAGGATTTTCTTCTATTAAATGTTGCAAAAGAATGCGTTTCTCGCCTTGCGAATCAGGGAAAACAGGCACAATATTTTCGTATTTATAGCGCGTCATATAAATCGGCTGCTCTGGATTGTTGAGTTTTTCGCGAATCCACTCAACAGGCATCATTTCTTCATCGCACGGACATTTTGTAACAACAATAATATCAGCGCGTTGCGCACCTTTAGCATCTTCCCGCAATGCGCCTGCGGGCATAATATTATCTTCAGTATAAAGATTAAAATAATCTGTAAGCAAAATTGACAAACCGGGAATAATTGCACGATGTTGAAAAGCATCATCGAGTATAATTACCTGAATATCAGGAAATAGTTCCATTAATTTTTGTACGCCTTCAACGCGGTCTTCGCAAACAGCGACAATAACTTCAGGGTGTTTTCTGAAAATTTGATACGGCTCGTCGCCGATTGTTTCTGCGGTTGATTTTTGGTCGGCAAGGCGAAATCCGTGCGTTTTGCGTCCATAACCGCGACTGAGTACAGCCGTTTTGTATTTTTCTGTCAAAATATAAATCAAAAACTCAACATGCGGTGTTTTACCAGTTCCACCGACAGCCAAATTGCCCACGCTGATAATCGGCACATCAAAAGCAACTGATTTTAAAATTTCTTTATCGTACATATTATTGCGAATTTCCATTACCTTTGCGTAACAAACTGAAAGACAACGATATAATTTGTTTTTATTATTAAATTTCATAAAATTTGGAAAGGACAGACATTTTATTTTTATGCCCAATACAGATTTTTAAGTAAATTATAAATAAAATATTCAGAGCGCAAAGTTAGAATATTTTTTTGAATTGTACAATTTGATTTATTTGAGAAAATATAAAAAAAAATCTGAAAATCACTATAAAAACAATGATTTTCAGATTTTTGCGGAAGCGGGGGGATTCGAACCCCCGGTACGGTTTCCCGTACGACAGTTTAGCAAACTGTTGGTTTCAGCCGCTCACCCACACTTCCGTTGTGTATTTTTAAGCGTTTGAAAATTTGCGGCTGCAAAGGTACAAAAAATTTTAATATAAAACACAGAAAAATATTTTTTATTTATAAAAAAATCATTGAAAATACTTAATTTCGTTTTTCTTTACGATTACTTTTACACTTTTGTAATCAAGGTAATATAGAATTATTTTTATATAAAATGTTTCTATTTTTTGAAAAAACATTAAAATACATAGGCAATCCCTATCCTGTTTGGATATACTGTCATTTGAAAGTACGAAGATTGCTGCTTTGAATAATATTGATTTTTAAAATCTTGAAATGTTTGTTTTTTCTTTTGTCCGCCAATTATCATAACAGGAAGACCTGCTAACAAACAAACGCTTCCTGCTGTCATTAATACATTTCCTGCCGTTTGCAAACCGCTATTGTCGCCTCTGCTAATAACGAATGAATTCACCGAAACTTCTCCTCCTTCAAAATCTNGAATAATAGAAAACAATGCACCCATTACGAAGATGCCTCCTCCTATGCCTGTCATAATAATCCCTGTTCTTTGCATTTTTTTCCCAGACCGATATTGCGAATACATTGCAGGATTATTGATTCTCATTTCAGTCAATAAGGCTTTATTTGAAAGAAC
>JGI20171J14444_1000302_pt1 | contig 15161 bp, 13 predicted proteins | sample TergutNc150P4_FD_14444 | JGI IMG/M metagenome (IMG submission 14444) | reverse complement strand
ATAAGCCATTGGTAGAACGAACTTTAGAGGCATTTTGAATATTTGATTTTTCAATAAACCAGTTAAAAAACGATTCAACAGGTTGTCGAACTTTAGAAACATCAGCGGAAAAAACATTATTGTAAGCAAAATCCCGCAGTTTAAGACATTCAGGTGTGTCCTTTAGCACTTTTACAGGGGTAAAAAGTTCCAATTGAATGTATTGTTCGTGCAAGTAATGACGGGCAAAATTATGAATTTCCTTGATTTTGGAATATTTTTGGTAATATCCAACAAAAAGATAAATGGTAACTGCCTCTTGGTCAGNGAATTGANTGGNTTTATTATTATTTTATAATCTGATNAAATTCCATTGAGGATTTTTATTGAAGAAATCGCAAACCAGTGAGTAGGTTTCGATTAATTTAAGTTGCATTTCGTTTGACATAATAGTATTTTTTGATTTTTAGATCTATAAATTACTAAAAATCAACGATATATGCAACTTTTTTTTTTAAGATTTTTAACCATAAAATTAAATAAAAAAACGGGCTTTTTCAACCCGTGATTCGCATTATTGATATTGAAAAAGGAGACACTTATGTTGAAGAATAATATAATCGGAAAGTATTTTGTATATATAAAGAATAATTTAGTGTTATGCTATATCTGTTTATTGGCTTATGGATTTACATTGTATTCTATTTATATTATTTATTGTGATGTAAAATATTTTAACAGTAATGTAGATGGAAAAATTGTAGATGTTACAATGGGAAGTAGTGATACTGGAGAAGCGCATATTACATATTATATCTATAAAATATTATCAAATAAGGACACATTGACGTCATCAACACCTACTAAATATAACCTGCAAATTAATGACATTGTAAGAGGTGTAAAAATTAGAAACAATTAGATGAGAATAATGTATGCGAATGGCAAACAAATTCAATGGAAATATGGTTTTACTGAAATTTTCAGTATTATAACAATAACAATAACAATAACAATAACAGTTTTATTAACAATATTTTATATTAAAAACATAAAGAAATGAAAAAAATATTTGCAATCAGTATCTTGTTGTGTATTAACAGTTTAGTTTTTACGCAAAATCTTCTTTACGATATTACTGATGGAAAATTTCGCGCAAATTTGTCCGAGATTCCAAACTCAATGAGCAATGGAGTTAATTATACGCTCTTGGTTGATAATCAGCGCATTGTGAAATACGATTACAAAACAGGACAGGAAGTTGAAACGCTTTTCGACCTGAAAATCTTGAAAAATGCGCCGCTCAAATATGTTTTTACTTACGCAATAAGCCCTGATGAACGTAAAATTTTACTTTCAACGAATCAAACAATGCGTTATCGCCGTTCGTATGTGGCTGATTATTATATATTTGACATTAAACGTAAAGAATTGATTCCGCTTTCGGAAAACGGCGCACAGCAAGACCCGCTTTTTTCTCCCGACAGCCGCTATATTGTTTTTGCACGCGATAACAATTTGTATATGAACAAGTTAGATTATAATACAGAAATTGCGATTACCAAAGACGGCGCAGCGGGAAAAATCATAAACGGCACAGCCGATTGGGTTTATGAAGAAGAATTTGCACAAACGCGATATTTCTGTTTCAGCCCCGACAGTAAGTTGATTGCCTTCATTAAGTTTGACCAAACAGATGTACCTGAATTTGCTTTTCAAAAATTTAATATGAACAATATAAAGAGCGGAGAATTAACGCTTTATCCTCAACTTGTACAATTCAAATATCCAAAAGCAGGTCAAAATAATTCAAAAGTGAGCCTTTGCGTGTATGACGATTTTTATAAACAGACAAAAACCGTTACTTTGGGCGATGGAAAACTTACTGATTTTTATATTCCCCGTCTAAAATGGACAAATTCGGCAGAACAATTGGCGGTTTTTGTTTTAAATAGAAATCAAAATCAATTAGATTTATATTTTGCCAATCCAAAAACTGCTTTGGGAAAACTCATTTACAGCCAAACAGACGAACGTTATGTTGATTACGAAAATGCGGATTATACTCTTTTTAGTTCTGATAATCAATATTTTATAACAGTTTCTGAACAGGACGGCTGGCGGCACGCTTACCGCTATTTCCTTAACGGAACTTTGGATAAAAAACTTACAAACGGCAATTTTGATGTTACAAATATTTATGGTTACGACGAAAAGAACAGGTTGCTTTTCTATCAGGCGGCGGCGGTTTCGCCTTTGCAGCGCGAGGTGTATTGCGTTGATTTTAAGGGAAATGTAAAAAAATTAACTGAAGAGACAGGTACGCATAGCGCCAATTTCAACGCCGATTTTTCGATGTTTGTTGATAATTTTTCAAAAAATGAAACTCCGAATATTATTACTTTAAAAGATACCAAAGGCAAAACAATTCGGGTAATTGAAAATAACAAAGAACTTGCCAATCGTTTCATTTCCAACAATTTACCGAAAAAAGAATTTTTCAAATTCACAACTTCGCAAGGCGTGGAACTAAACGGCTGGATTGTGAAACCCAAAGATATGAGAAATGGAGAAAAATATCCGCTGCTTTTGGTGCAATACAGCGGACCCGATTCGCAGGACGTTTCCGACCGTTGGGATATTGGCTGGGAATATTATCTTGCTGAAAATCAGTTTGTTGTGGCTTGCGTTGATGGGCGCGGAACAGGCGCGCGCGGTGCAGATTTTCGCAAATGCACTTATCAGCAGTTGGGGGTTTTGGAAACAGCCGACCAGATTGAAACGGCGAAATACTTTGGAAATCAATCATTTATAGATAAAAATAGAATTGCAATTTGGGGCTGGTCGTATGGCGGATTTATGACGCTCAATGCTTTGAGTTCTGGCGAAAATGTTTTTAAAGCAGGAATTGCAATTGCGCCTGTGAGCGATTGGCGATTGTACAATACCGCTTATACAGAGCGTTTTATGCGGCGTCCGCAGGAAAATTTTCGCGGCTACGAGCAAGCGTCGCCTTTGCTGCGAGCCGACAAATTGCAGGGAAAATTGCTGATTATTCACGGAACTGCCGATGATAATGTGCATATTCAGAATACGATGGATTATGTTGGACAACTTGTGGAGGCAGGCAAGCAATTTGAAATGCAAATTTATCCTGATAAAAATCACAGTATTTTGGGCAAAACCACCCGCCGACATCTTTACACGCGAATGTTTGATTTTTTAAAGGAAAATTTATAAATCAAAATACGTGTTTTTCGGCGCAATAACTTGAACGTACAAATGGCGCGCTTTCTACAATTTTAAATCCTTTTTGCAAAGCGATTTCGCGATATTGTGCAAATTTTTCGGGCGTAATATATTCTGCCACAGGCAAATTTTTGCGCGAGGGCTGCAAATATTGTCCTATTGTCAGAATTTGTACACCGACAGCAAGCGCATCGTTGATAAGTTCCAAAACTTCGTTTTGCGTTTCACCAAGTCCGAGCATAATTCCCGTTTTTGTTCTTACATTATTTTCAGCAATATAATGCAGAACATTTAAACTTGTTTTATATTTTGCGCGGCTGCGTACAAGCGGCGTAAGGCGGCTTACAGTTTCCAAATTATGCGAAATTACATCAGGTTTTTCGTCAATAATCTTTTGCAAAAGTGCCGTATTACCGTCAAAATCAGGAATTAACACTTCTATTGTGGTTTGAGGATTTTCGCTTTTTATCTCACGAATTGTCGCCGCCCAATGCGTTGCGCCTTTGTCTGCCAAATCATCTCTATCAACCGAAGTAATAACCACGTGGCGCAGATTCATTGCGCATACAGCGGCAGCAATTTTTTGCGGCTCATAAATTTCAGGCGGTAAAGGCTTGCCTGTTAGCGTGTTACAGAATTTGCACGAGCGCGTACAAATTTCGCCCAAAATCATAAAAGTAGCCGTCCCTTTACTCCAACATTCGGCTTTGTTCGGACAGCGACCGCTGGTACAAATCGTATGCAGTCCGCTGTTTTCAATAATATTTTTCGTGTCCGAAAATTTCAATCCGCTGCTAAAACGGCTGCGAATCCATTCGGGTTTTTTCAAACTATGTTTCAAAATTTAAGAATAAAAAAGATAAGGTAAGTTCAAAGTAAATTTTGTAATTTATTTTTCCGGTTATTTTTACATACCAAAGTTCACTAAAAAACCATTTTAATTTTTTTTTTGTAAAAGTACATTCAATTTTAAATATTTCCAAGCATAATTTTCAAAAGTTTGTTAAAAATTAATTTTAATTTTTTTAGAAATTTCAACAAATTTTATCTTCTAACTTCAGACGCAAAATTATAAAAAAAAATTACACTTTGAAAAAATTTCATTAATTTTGCAAAAATAAAAAATTGTTTAAATTTTTTGATGCGAAATTACATTATAATATTGTCTGTTTTTGCGATTTTTTGCACTTTTGCCGCTTGTGATAACGACGAGCAATGCCACAGGGAAAATTACGTAATGATGAAAATCGGCTTTTACAAGTCGGTAATTGACACTTTGGGCAGGCAAACAAATTCAACTGCCACACCAACAATAACTGCGAACGGTAGCGGGCGGGATTCGTTGCTCTACAATGGCGTGGCAACACAATATATCAATCTGCCATTGAACAAATTAAGCAATGTTTCGTCTTTTGATATTATTATCAACGACACAATAGAAACATTTACCGTTTGGCACACAAATCACGAAGAATATTTATCGTTTGAATGTGGTTATATAACATTTTTCACAATAGATTCGTGTAAAATTGGCAAAAATTATGTTGACTCGGTTTCTTTTATTAATAATTCAGTAAATACGCAAAATGCGGAAAATTTCAGGTTTTATCATCGTTACGATTATCGTCAATAGTTTGATTTTTAGCAATTTGTCGGCACAAAATGCTGCTGCTTCGGCTGACAGCGCGATTTTTCGCGGCGTTCGCCTTGAAGTAGATTTGCTTTCTCCGCTTATGCACGCTATTGGCGCGAGCAAAGGTTTTTATTATCAGGGCGCGGCGGCTGTAAACTTGAATGAAAAATATTTTCCAACTATTGAAATTGGTTACGGCGCGCTCGACAATAAACTGTCTGCCAGCGGATTAACTTGTAATGCGCGTGCGCTGTATTATCGCATCGGATTGGATTATAATGTTCTTAATTCTAAAAAACCGCTTAGAGCGATGAATAATATTTTTAGCATTGGGGCGCGGCTCGGCGGAAGCAATCTTTCGTATAATATTGAAAATGTGAAAATTACAGACGATTATTGGGGCGGTAGCAAAACATTGGATTTGCCAAATCAACGCAAATTTATGATTTGGTGGGAAGTTATTGCAGGTGTCAGAGTTGAGATTTTAAACAATATTTTTATGGGATGGAATGTGCGGATGAAAAATGTTTTTAGCGCACCAAAGCAGGGCGAGGTTTATCCATATTACATTCCCGGACTTGGGCTTTACAATGGTGGGAAATGGGAATTTAATTATTATATCGGCTGGCAATTGTGAACAGCCATAATTTCCCACAAAAAAATCCTGCGGAAAAATTCACATTTTCCCGCAGGCAAAAACATTATTATTCATCTATTAATCTTATTTTGTGATCCATCTGGGGCTCGAACCCAGGACCCCATCCTTAAAAGGGATGTGCTCTACCTGCTGAGCTAATGAATCAATGCTTTTTCAAAAAGCGGGTGCAAAGGTAATACTTTTTTATCAAATATCAAATATTTTTCCAAAAAAAATATTATGTTTTATTTTTGTTAATATCTAAAATATTTATTATTAATATTTTATACGGAAAATTTAATTTTAAAAATAAATAAAAAGAATTTTAATTTTGAAAAACCTGCTGAATATTGCGAAAAAGTATGTACTTTTGTACTTAAAATAATAATGCAAATGGAAACTACACGCCAACAAAAAATTTCGCGTTTGTTGCAAAAAGAACTCGGTACGATTTTTCTCGATTATGCGCATAAATTTACATCAGGAATATTAATTTCGGTAACAAGTGTGCGCGTTAGTTCTGATTTGAGCGTTGCGCACGTGCGTTTGAGTATTTTCCCGAGCGAAAAAGCGCAGGAAATTATTAAAAAAATTAATGCCGACCATAAGCAAATTCGCTTTTTGCTTGGCAATAAAGTGCGCTACCAACTGCGCGTTATTCCTGAATTGTCGTTCCATATAGACGATTCGCTTGATTATTTAGAAAATATTGACCGTCTTTTGAAGTCAGACCCGCCATCAAGTTTGCCGACGGAAGACCAAACAGAAAAATAATTTTTATTAATATTAAAAAATATCTACAAATTATGAATAAATTTGACGAAATTTTCAAACTTTACAATACCAGCCTTAACGATGAGCAGGTTAAACAACAAGTAGCCGAAATGTTGGATAAACATTTTGCTGAAAATAATAATGTGGAAACATACAAAAAGTGCTTGAGTATCATTGATTTAACTTCGCTCAACGGAACAGACACGCAAACCGAAATCGCCACGATGACCAAAAAAGTGGATGATTTTGAAGGACATTTTCCACATTTGCCTAATGTGGCTGCAATTTGCGTCTATCCTGCACTTGTGCCTGTGGTAAAAGGACATTTAACTGAAAATGTGGGAATTGCAGCAGTTACAGGCGGATTTCCTGCTTCGCAAACATTTTTGGAAATTAAAATTGCCGAAACGGCGATGGCTGTCCTCGAAGGTGCGACCGAAATTGACGCTGTGATTTCGCTCGGCGAGTTTTTAGACGGCAATTATAAAAACGTTTATGAAGAATTGTGCGAGATAAAAGCGGCTTGCCGCGCGGCGCATTTTAAAGTGATTCTTGAAACGGGCGCGTTAAAGTCGGCTTCGCTGATAAAAAAAGCGGCACTTGTGGCAATGGCAGCCGATGCTGATTTTATCAAAACTTCAACAGGAAAAATCCCAATTTCTGCAACTGTAGAGGCAACTTTTGTAATGTGCAGCGCAATTAAGGAATGGCACGAAAAAACAGGCGTTAAAGTGGGCTACAAAGCGGCAGGAGGCATTGCAACTACCGAAGATGCAGTAAAACACTACACAATTGTTAAGGAAATTTTGGGTAAAGAATGGTTGAACAAATCGCTTTTCCGCTTTGGCGCAAGCCGCCTTGCCAACGATTTGCTGACGGCAATTGAAGGAAAAGAAGAGAAATATTTTTAGTTTTTCAACAAAAATTCGTTAATAATTCGCACGTAAACGGCTTTTGGATACAGCCCTGTAGTAATTTGGGGCATACCTGTTTGTGGAACAAAAAGTATTGAGGGAATGCTGCGTATGCCAAAAAGCGCGGCAAGTTCCCGCTCTTTATCAACATTAATTTTGTAAATATAAATTTTGTCGGCGTATTCTTTTGACAATTCTTCCAAAATTGGCGCAACGCGGCGGCAAGGACCGCACCAATCGGCGTAAAAATCTATGATACAAGGTTTATCGCCAAGATAAATGAACTTTTCTGGATTAGTTTCGTAATTTGCAATCTTTTGTAGAAAATCCGCTTTGGTCATATAAACAACCGTTGAGGGATTTTCCACCATTTGAGCAAACACGCAAAATATTGAAAATGAAAATATTATGCTCAGTAATAATTTTTTTGTCATAATCTTTTGAAATTTTGTGCAAAAGTACAAAATTTTTTGAAAAATCTATTTTTTTTGCAATGAAATAATTTTTGTAAATTTGCAGCAATTTTTTTAATAACAAAATATGAAGTTAAAACTATTTTTTTCAGCCATTGTTCTGACTTTTGCCGTCAATTTGGCGGGGCAAAACCTTGAAAATCTGCCGCGCGCTTTTACAAGTACAGGCACAGAATGTTATGTTTATACAGTTCAGGCAAAAGATGGATTGTATGGAATTGCCAAAAAATTTGACGTCAGTCAGGAGGATATTATTGCGCTTAATCCGCGCGTAAAAGACGGCTTAAAAGCAGGGCAGCCCTTATATATTCCTGTAAAACAAGATGCGCCTGCAAAAAAAGATACTCCGCAAACGCCGCCGCCAACTGTTTCTACATCAGACGAATACGTTGGTTTGGTAAATTATCAGGTTGAAGCAAAGCAAACGCTTTACTCAATAGCAAAGCGTTTTGGAGTAAATCAGGAAGATATTATAAAATATAATCCGCAGGCAAAAACAACTGTTAAAGAGGGCGAAATATTGCGTATTCCCGTGCGCAAACAGCAAAATTATGAAAATTCGTCTTCAAACCCTGCATTAAATTACACACCATCAAAGCAAGAGCCAAATCTCACTGATATTTATGGTAATCCGTACTCTAAATATCTTACGCACACAATTCAGCCAAAGGAAACGCTGTATTCCATTAGCAAAAAATATAATGTTTTTGTAGAAGATATTGTAAATGCAAATCCTGATTTGGAATCGGTTCTGCACGTTGGAGAAACTTTGCGCATCCCCATTAAAACAGATTATGCACCGCCAACTTTTGAAACTCTTAGTATTGCCAAAGAAGTTACAACAATCAGAATCGCCTTTTTGATGCCTTTTTCATCGGGAAATTTAGATATGAACAACGACCGCTTCCTCGAATTTTATTCGGGAGCACTGATTGCCATAAATAAAGCAAAACAAAACGGAGCCTCTTTTGAAATTTATACTTACGACACAAATCGCAACCTTGAAAGCGTCAATGCGATACTCAACAAAACGGAAATGAAAAATGTTGATTTTATTGTAGGACCTGCTTACACAAATCAGGTGGGCGCGGTGGCAAATTTTGCAAAGCAAAATAAAATTTTTACCATTGTGCCTTTCTCTTCCAAAGTGCAGGGAATTGCCGCAAATCCGTATTTGTTTCAGTTCAATCCATCAACCGAAACCGAGATTGATTTTATCTCTACCAAACTTTCTTCAGGCGATTTGCAAAATGCAAATATTATTTTTATCAAACCAAATAATCTTGACGTTGGCGACGAAGGCTACGTTTGGGCAACAAGTTTGGAAAATGCGCTTACTAAAAAAGGCAAATATTCAGAAACAACAGTATGGACAACGCCTGCGGATAATACAGAAATTCAGACACTTTTGCGCTCGGGTGTGAAGAATATTCTGATTTTTATGACGGATAATTACGCAAATGTTCAGCCGTATGTGGCTACAATCAACACACTTTCGGCGGCAAATATCAATTTGTCGCTTTATATACGATATTCGTGGCTGAATTATAATTTTAAAAATACCGAAACAATATATATTTCACCATTTAATAACACATTGAATACAAGTGATTTGAATGTTTATCAAAAGGATTTTTCAAAATATTTTGCTTGGAAACCAACAACAACAAATCCGCGATACGACCTGCTCGGCTACGACCTTACAAACTGCTTTATTAATCAACTGCAAACTTACGGCAATGTTTTTGCCAAAGATAAAAAGACTATTGATTATTCGGCAGGAGTGCAATCGCAGTTCGATTTTGAGCGAACAAACACAAATTCGGGCTTTGAAAATCAAAAAATATATTTTATAAATGTTTCGGGAAAATAATTTTTTAAAAACTGAAAATTGAATACATACTAAACAAACTATAAAAAGGAAATTAATTATTATGGCAAAAAGAAAATTTAAAAAAGTTGCAATTACAATAATTGCTATCGTTGTGGTGTTATTTGCGGCGTTACTTATTTTGCCGTTTGCCTTTAAAGGAAAAATAATGCAAGCGGTTCAAACTCAGATAAATAAAAACATTGAAGCAAATGTTGCTTTCGATGATGTAAATTTAAGTTTTATCCGCAATTTTCCTAATGCGTCTGTTTCGCTGGAAAATATATACATCGTCGGACGCGATTCGTTTGCCCTTGATACACTTGCCCGTGCACGCAGCATTAACGCCGTTGTAAATCTGAAATCGTTTTTCGGCAATTCAGGTTACGAAATCAAACGTCTTATTCTCAATAATTTAGATGTTTATGCGCACGTTTTACCTTCGGGCAAAGCAAATTGGGACATCACAAAACCCGATACAATAAAGCAGGAAGTTGACACTTCCGCCCTTGCGTTTAATTTAAAATTAAAAAATGTTGAAATAAATCACTCCAACATTGTTTATAACGACGAACAGAGCGTAATGAAAGCCATTGCCAAAGATTTGAATTTCAGCACTTCAGGCGATTTTACCGCCGACAGTTCGCTGCTGAAAACCAAACTCGGCATCAACAAATTGACATTTACAATGAACAAAATTGATTATTTGAGCAATGCAAATATTGATATTAAGGCAAATATAAACGCAAATCTGAACAAAATGATTTTCAAATTAAGCGAAAATAAAACAAAAATCAACGCTATTGAACTTGCGCTCAACGGCTGGGTACAAATGCTCGACCCCGAAGGAATGGCGATGGATTTGTCGTTGAATACTCAAAAAGTTGATTTTAAATCATTGCTGTCGCTGATTCCTGCCATTTATTCCAAAGAATTTAAAAATTTAAAAGCGGACGGAAAAGTGAATTTTGCCGCTAAGGCAAAAGGTACGCGCGCGGGCAAAAGTTATCCGACTTTTAATATGCAATTGGGCGTTGAAAATGGCTGGTTTCAATATCCACAACTACCTAATCAATTGAAAGATATTAATTTAGACCTGACCGTTGATAACAAAACCGACAAACTCGAAACAATGATTATTGATTTGAAAAAACTTTCGTTTGATATGGACGGAAACGCATTCAACGCCAGCGCACACATTACCGACCCAATGAACGACCCCGATATTAACGCTTTTGCAAAAGGGAAAATTGATTTGGGAAAAGTCAAAAATTTTTACCCGCTTGATAAAGATATAAATCTCAACGGAATTTTTGATGTCGATTTGACGCTCGAAGGCAGAATGTCGTATTACCAAAAGGAACAGTACGACCGTTTTCACTTTGCAGGAAATATGAATATTGCAAATTTGTTGCTGAAAATGAGCGAATTAAAAGATGAAGTTTCGGTTTCTTCGGCAAAACTTCAATTTACAAATCAATATGCAAATTTGTCCGATTTTTCTGCAAAAATTGGTAAAAACGACCTTAAAGCAAGCGGTCGTTTGGAGAATTTTTTGGGCTATGCGCTCAAAGACCAAACTTTGAAAGGAAATGTAAGTTTGAGTTCCAATTATTTGAATTTGAATGATTTTATGTCTTCGTCCGACAATTCTGCGCAGGCAGATACTTCGTCAATGTCGGTTGTTGAAATTCCTAAAAACCTGAATATCAACATTTCGGCGGCAATTAAGGAATTGATTTACGATAAAATGAATTTTACTGACGCACGCGGCAATTTAAGCGTTGCAAATGGAATTTTAACGTTCCAAAATCTTGGTTTGCAGGGTTTTGGCGGCGCAGTTAATTTAAATGGAAAATATGATTCGTCAAATCCTGCAAAGCCGCTGGTGGATATGACAATGGATTTGCAAAATGTTGCATTTAATAAGGTTTTTGAACAAATTGAAACATTTGCCCGCTTTGCACCTATACTCGAAAATTTGACAGGCAATTTTTCCACAAAAATATCATTAAATTCTGCCTTAAAACAGGATATGATGCCCGATTTGATGACGCTTATTGCAGGCGGCTCGCTTTCTACTCAATCGGTTGGAGTTCAGAACTTTCCCGCGCTGACTGCACTTTTGGATAATATAAAGAAAGTTCCGATGGCGCAAAATTTGAATTTACCTTCGGGCAATGAAATTGATTTGAAAAATCTGCTTTTGAATTTTAATATTTCCGATGGAAAAATTAACACAAAACCATTCGACATCGCACTCGGAGGCACAAAATTCAATCTCGGCGGAGCATCGGGGCTTGATAAATCGCTTGCATGGACAGGGACGGCAACTTTGCCGCAATCGCTGAATCTTGGAAAATTCCAAACCGTAGGTTTTTCTATCGGCGGAACGTTCTCAAAACCAACGGTGAAAATTGATTTGGCAAGCACTTTGGCAAATGTTGTCGGCGATTTGAAAGAGCAGGCAACGCAAAAAGTTACAGAAACTGTTACAAATGCTGTTCAGCAGGTAAGCGCAAAAGCCATTGAAGAAGCGCAAAAACAGGCTGATAATCTTCGTGCGCAGGCAAAATCATCAGGCGACAAACTTATCAGCGAGGCGCAAGCGCAGGGACAAAAACTTGTAGATGCAGCCAAAAACCCGATTGCAAAAGCCGCTGCCGAAATTGCCGCAAAAAAACTCACAGACGAAGCGCAAAAGAAAGCCGCTCAATTCTACAACGAAGCCGACAAACAGGGAAATGCGTTGGTAGAAAAAGCAAAAACTATACAAAACTAACAATACCTTATTTTCTATTGATATTAATCGCCTACGGCGAATTTATAAATTGAATATCAATAAATTATGAAATTTTTTTTACAAAATCATGTTTTTAGTTTTTATTAGCGGGGTCGCTACAAATTTTCTTCTACCAATTTATTTATCGTTTTCAAGTCGGTAATTCGGCAAACAAGTTCGCCTTTTTTGTTCAGTAAAAAAAGCGTTGGAATGCTTTGAATATTATAAACTGTTGTATATGAATTTTTTGCGCCATCAGACGAGCGAACGCAAGTCCAAGGAAGATTTTCGGTAGCGCGCTCCCAAAGCAGACGGTTATTGTCGAGCGAAATTTGATAAATTGTAAATCCGCGTGCGCTGAATTTGTTGTACAAATCGCGCAAAAGAAATGTGTAATCAGTTGCTTCAGGCATTTCTGCCGCCGAAAAATCAATTAAAACGGTTTTTCCACGCGCAATTTCCGAAAGTTTTTTCTCTGCGCCATAGCGGTTCGGCAAGGCTATATCAATAAATCCAACGCCATGTTCCTGCATAAGTTTTTGCCAATCAGCCTGCGATTTTTGCTCGCGGCTGTGGTTTATTGCATCTATTGCATTGACATACAAGGCTTTGCTGCGTTCATATTCTGGCATAAAAACGTGAAAAGCGGTTGCAACAGCATTATAATAAATTTTGTCGTTTTTATCGTATGGCGAGAATAGTAAAATACCGTTAATCTGCTGATGCAAAGCAAAATACGCTGCCAAAGAATGTGCATTTTTCAAAATCAACGATTGAGCAGAATCTTTATGTGCAATAATTTGATTTTCAAGTCGTTGCCTCATAGCAGAACGAATTTGCGGCGAAGCGTTTTGCAAACTGTCCGCCAAAATCTGAATTGCGTTAAGCGATTGGCGTAATCGTTGAATTTCAAGGTTTTGCGGCGAATTTTCCACAACATAATTCATTGCAAAACCCGCATATTGAGAATTAATTGTAATTGTTTCGGTAGAATCAACACCAAAAACAATATATTTTCCATCTAAAATAAGTCGGTAAAAATCGGGAAACTGCGGACGGGCAGCAGAAAAGCGATATTTTCCGCCTTTTTTTAATGTTACAGAATCAAGTAAAACGCTTTCATTCAATTTATTATATTCCAAATAAAGTTTTTTGCCATCGGCGTTGGCAATCGTCCCTTCCACTTTAAATTTTGCAGAATTATTGCACGAGAACAGCAATATTACTGTAAAAAATATTGGTAAAACTAATTTTTTCATTTTTTATATTCCAAAATCAAAATTTCTAAATTTCTTTCTAACTTCCATATTTTATTCCTCCCAAAAATCGCCTAATTGTTCAACCAATTCGGGATTCAAAAAATCAAAATACGCTTTTGGCTCGCGGCGCAGCGGTATAAATGAACGTTGCTGCTCAAATAATTGAGGCGCGGATTTCAAAATTTGCGTTTCGCGCTCAATATCAAATGTTTTCAAATAAAAATATTCGAGTTTCATGTGTTGCATTTTTGGTAAAAATACAGGTTGAGGCAAATTTGCCGCCTTCCACGAATCCCTGTTTAAATTAAAAAATTTGCTAACGGCACGTACGCATTGCTCAGTTGCATTTGCCTTTCCATCAGCCGAATAACCTGCAATATGAGGCGTAGCCAAAGTTGTCATTGCAAGCAGGTTTGTATCAATCGCTGGCTCGTTTTCCCAGCAGTCAATAACAAGATAACTTATTTTGCGAACTCTTATGCGCTGTGTAAGTACCTTTGAATCAATAATTTCGCCACGCGCAGTATTGATAATAATAGGTTTTTTTTGTAATTTTTCAAAAAAATCTTTTCCTGCCAAATGAAATGTTTTATCCTCTCCTTCCATTGTCAGCGGCGTATGAAAAGTGATAATATCCGCTTTTTCACAAATTTTGTCAAGCGAAACAAAACCTTCATTTCCTTCGGCGCGAGCGCGAGGCGGGTCGTTTAGCAAAACATTGAATCCCATTTGTTTAGCCAATTTTTCCACACGCGAGCCAACAGCTCCAACACCCACAATTCCAATGGTTTTTCCCTGTGTTGCTATACGACCGCGCCGAATAAAAAAACTCAATACAGAAGCAATATATTGCGCAACAGCAAGCGCATTGCAGGCTGGCGCATTAACCCATTTAATTCCTTTACTTTGGCAATATTGCGTATCAATATGGTCGAAACCAGCAGTAGCAGAGGCAATAAAACGTACTTTTGTATCTTTGAGCAGTTTCTCATCGCAAACAGTGCGGGTGCGAATTATAATCGCACTCGCATCAGTATTGCGCAATTTTTCGTTGGTAATTTCTGTATAAGGCAGATATTCAACCTGTTCTACGCGGTCAAGCGAACCTGTGATAAACGGAATATTGGAATCAATAACGATGTGCATATTGTTTTAATTTTATTGTTAATAATTATTTAATACTCATATTGTTATGTTTGTTCATCAGGTGTAAAATCAAGTTGTTTTTATTTTATGATATAATTTATTAAAAGTTAAATCAATCGTTAAAAATTATTTTTCAAAATCCTTTTTCCAAAAGTAATGTCCTTGTTGGCTGGTCGCACACTGCCGAAGGACCGAAATACTGAATCGGACCGGGATAAATATAATTTGAATTTTCGTCAGCCCAATCGTTCCTATGTTTTGAAAAAAACAAAAACGGCTCGCCGTCAAGTTTTACCAATGCTTTTTGAATAACAGGTTTCATCACGCCATTTCGGCGTTCTATGTTCATCATCATTGTAATTGGCACTCCGCCTGCAATCCACTCTTCGGCTGGCGCCGTCAGGTTGCTAATAGACGACATATAACCTGTTTTGCCTTCTGAAAT
>JGI20171J14444_1000299_pt1 | contig 15359 bp, 17 predicted proteins | sample TergutNc150P4_FD_14444 | JGI IMG/M metagenome (IMG submission 14444) | reverse complement strand
TTATTACTCTTTAAATACTGATTCGGACTCATTTTAAACCTCATTTGAATCCTGTCATTATTGTAATATTCAATGAAATCCCCCACGTTTTTATATAATTCCTCTTGTGTTTTTGGATTGTAATATACATAGAATTCTTCCTTGAAATGACCGAAAAAACTTTCCTTAACGGATAATTCATTTCCGTCTTTTCCCTCATCGGGAAGCGCTTTGTCTTTCTTGATAAAATAATTTATTTTCATACCTTATTAATAACATACTGGTCTGTCATAGAGTGATAGAGCAAAAAATATTTTGACATTTTTGATCCGGCATTTGGTGATAGATCAATATGATATATAATATATTACGATGTATAAGTTGAAATGGAAAAACGAGAGTACTAGATACTTGGACTATAAAAAACAAGATGAGTCTATTGATGACTTATCTATTACCGAGGAAATTATTGAAGAAGCCTACGAAGATGGTTTTATTAACTGGAATATTTATAGAAAAGCCAGNGATAGAATNAGAACAGTCTTAAATGGCAGTTGGATGTTTGAGAAAGATAAATAATTTTTGCAGTTACTATGTTGTTTGTGCTACCGAAGCTGAAGACAATCGGGCTGCCATTTCTTTGCGAACCATTGCTCCGATTATCTGGGTAGGAGTCTTTCCGGCGGTTTCGGCAAGGACGTGTATGTAGTTTGCGGCTACCGTATCAAGGCTTTCCAGTAAAAGCCGCTGACGAGCAAACATACCGGGGCGAAAAAAGTTTACCTCGGGGGTTTCCCGTGTCCATTTTTCATCCAATGCGGCATATTCTTCGTTGGTTAATCTTGGCATAATTATAGTCTACCACACTCTTGCCTTGTCTGCAAGTATAGTTTTTACCAATTCCCTGTTAATCCTTTAAAATTGGTTCGCCATATTTTCCCTGTTCGAATTTAACAGCGATTTTGTTTATCGAGTTCAATATTCTCTGCTGCGCCTGACGGATTTCTCTCAAAGAGAAACGGTCAAAATCTTTTTTGTCAGATTCTTCTATAAGCTCATTGATCTCGTCTGTGATTTTTGTAGGAATACTTTGCATGATAAGCATTCTGGAACATTTGTCCATTCCTTTGAACGCTTTTAGAATAGTACCTGAGTCAAATTTTTTGAGCGCTTCCCTGATTATCCAACCGCCGTACCGCCTGTTGTATTCAAATATTTGATCAAAAGATACGAGCGTCGGTTTTGTTGTTTCATATTCAGTCATTTGGTCGGCATGCTTTGCATAGAAAAAAGCCCCTTTATCCGGTTCAAGGGAATTCAGGTAATGACAAAAATCATCAGCGCTGTCATCATCATCAAAAAGATATACCGATACAAGGTCAGCAACATTTTCGGCGCCGCGAAACGCTAAAACTATATGCTTTTCATTATCAAAATCATCCTTGTTTTTTGTATTATTATCTTTCAGATTTTTATATCTTGCCCACGCTTCATCAAACCTATTTTCCCTTGTTACATCATCATATATATCCAGAGTAATTTGACGGGCGTTTTCTATATCCGATTCAGATACTTGTCCCCAATACGCTATGTCTTCTTCAAGCATAGATGCCGCTCGTTTTGACATATTCCTGAAAAAAACATCTTTTACTTCTTCTTTAGCGTCTATCAGCGAAACTGCAAGCATTTCCGAATCCAATTCACGCATAATAAGTTGTATTTTTCTGTCGTCAAGTTTGGCAAAATCGTCAAATTTAAACGGCTGATANTTTTCCAGCGAGTATTCAACATTGGTTGTTATCCTTCTGGCAATAAGCTTATCCTCGCCTGCAAGCGGAAGGCGGTTTACAAAATGACAGAAATGTTTTGCTTCAACGTAACTGTTGCAAAGAAATACCGAAACATGGGTCGCTCTCTCATTGTTCTCTTTGGTTATTAATACGATTGTTTTCATTTTTTGCCTCCATGAAGCAAATGTATCATGTTGGTCTGTCATAGAGTGATAGAGCAAAAAATATTTTTATCACCCCAAACACTTAATCTCAACTCCCATCTCTTCCAGTAATTCCTCAACACTCATTTCAGGATCAAATCCTTCCGCCGCCATCTGCACAAGTTTTCCGCAGGTGAGGGCATCGTCAAGGGCGTTGTGCGCACTGTAAACAATTCCGAAGTTTTTGGCGAGCGACGTAAGAGCGTGAGACTTGAGATTGGGCCATGCATGACGAGACAAATTAAGCGTACAAAAATACGGCAGTTTAGGGACGGGAAGCTCATGCCATTCAAGAACGGCTTTTAGGACTTTCATGTCAAAGGGCGCATTGTGCGCGGCTAGCATGGTCTTTCCTATAAACCCTTTTATTTCGTTTTTCCAAAGGCAACTGAAGTCCGGCGCGTCCCTTACGTCGTCAACCGTAAGACCGTGAATTTCCGTGAAATCTGGGCGTATGTACAGCTTTGGCGGGCGGATTAGCGAATAATAAGAGCCAATGGGCTGGTAGTTTCGGTACTTTACGAGCCCTACGGAAATTGCGCTTTCGGGCGAATATATGCCGGTCTCAAAGTCTATGGTTATAAAATCACTCATGGTTAATAATATAGCATTTTGGTCTATCATGGGTTGCCAGACCGGAAAAAAAACGAAAAAAGCCGCAGGTGGGAAAATAGGCAAAAAGGGAACTTGCCTCTTTTTATCGAATAGTTTATATTCAATATATTATGGACGATTTAAAACGGCAAATTAAAGAACTGATAATCAACTCTCTGGAGCTTGAGGATATAAGCCCTGAAAATATTGTTGATTCCGCACCTCTTTTTGGGGAAGGGCTGGGGCTTGATTCTATAGACGCCCTTGAATTGGGAGTGGCGCTTAAAAAGAAATTCGGCGTTAAATTTTCAGCGGAAAATGCGGACAATAAAAAACATTTTGCCTCGGTGGACGCTCTGGCGGCGTATATTGAGTCTTCAAGAGGGACATCATGACCAAAGATGAAATTTTCCAAAAATTAAAAGATATATTAAACGAAGAATTTGAAATTGACAAAGAAGCTGTTGTTCCTGACGCAAAACTATATCAGGATCTGGAATTGGATTCCATTGACGCGGTAGACCTTCTGGTAAAAATGAAGGGGCTAATATCGGGGAAAATAGACCCTGAGTCTTTTAAAAAAGCCGTTACCGTGCAAGATGTGGTTGATATACTTTATCCCCTTATTCAACAGACCTGATGTCTTTCAAGTTAAAAAGTATTACCAAAGTTTTATTTTTTATTATCGCCGCGCTTTACCCCGCGCTGATTTTTTATTTTCTGGTAATCCGTAAAACTCCGTTACGGATGTTTTCCATCTTTGTTATAGGNTTCGCCCTTCTTATTTTTATTACCGGAACATCAAGAAAAAAAGAAACTAAAGGNATTTCCTTTCTTTGGAATTCCGCCATGCTTTTGGGGCTTGGCGGACTATGCCTTATTATCAACTCCGCCGTCATTTTAAAACTCTACCCTCTTCTTATGAATATTCTGTTTCTGACGGCTTTCGGCGGCACTCTTTTTTCTCCCCCAAACATGATTTTCCGTTTTGCGACAATGCAGGATAAATCGATTCAAGGCTCTTTGAACGAAAAAAGAGTCGCCGCTTACTGCCGTAAAGTAACTTATGTTTGGTGCGGTTTTTTTATCGTTAACGGAAGCATTGCCGCATGGACTATTTTTTCCGGTTCCGACAAGCTGTGGTCTGTTTATAACGGGGGAATTTCCTATATACTGATAGGAGTCCTCTTTGCGGGGGAATTCATGGTGCGCAAAATGGTACAAAAAAATATGCCCCAAAGCATTCCGCTTTCGGCTTTTAAAAATAATTCCCGTCCTCTGTCTACAATCCTGTGCTATGAGGGTACATGGAGCGATTCTGTCTACAAAACATGGGGGGATTTTCTTGACGGCGTTTCCGAACTGCGCCGCGTAATTAATTCGCAGAATAGCGATAAATGGCTGCTCCACTGCGAAGACTGTTGGTACTTTCTTTTAACTTTCACCGCCCTGCTCCAGTGCAAAAAAGAAATACTTTTAAGCGCAAATGTAAGTCCCGCTTACATCGAAGAAATCCGCAGTAGTACGGCGCAATCAGCGGCTCCTTTCCTTACCGACCAAGTTTTTCCTGAAGGGGAAACTCCGCAAAATACTTTTCACATTCCTTCGCTTTTAAAAGATTTGCAAAAAAGTAATAAGACGGAAGAAGCGCCTGCGATTAACGCTGACGAAACATCTATAATCATGTATACGTCGGGAAGCACGGGAAAACCCAAGGCGGTACAACAGAGGCTTACGGAATTTGAAGCCGACAACCGCTTTATAATTTCCAAATGGGGCGATGAATTCCTTAAGCGCAAATTATGTTCCACTGTAAGCCAACATCATATTTACGGAATTTTATTTTCTATCCTTTTACCATTTACTTTGGGAGTACCTTTGCGAAGAACACGTATAGAATTTCCCGAAGAGATAGAAAAATTATCCGACACGGAATATATGATCATTACCGTACCTGCTTTTCTAAAACGGGCCGTAGAAATGGAAACTCCGTCCGTTCTTAACTTAAAATCGCCGTGGATATTTACGTCCGGCGGCGCTCTTAAATTTGACACAGCAAAAAAAACCAACGAGGTTTTCGGTTTCTGGCCTGTGGAAGTTTACGGCAGTACGGAAACTTCAGGAATAGCGTGGAGACAGTCGGTTAACGGTCAGGAATGGACGGTTTTTGATAACGCAAAAATCAGTCAAAATAAAGACGGCTGTTTAATTATCCGCTCACCTTACATAAAAAACCCCGCAGGTTTTGAAACCGCCGACATGGTAGAAATATTAAAAGACGGACGATTCATTCTCAAAGGGCGTATTGACTCTGTTGTAAAGATAGAGGAAAAACGCGTCTCCTTTACGGAAATAGAAAATCGTATTTTACAATCGGGTTTTGCTTCCGACGTATGCGTAATTTTTCTGGAAGACAAGCGGCAATACCTTGCGGCCGCAATTGTTTTTAACAGCAAAGGAAAGGAACGTTTTAACGGTCTTGAAAAATTAGAAATAAATAATTTTTGGAGAGAGTACCTTCTTCAATATTTTGAAAACATAGTTATCCCCAAGAAATGGCGTTACCCTGAAACTCTGCCTCTTGACGCGCAAGGGAAGAAAAAGAAAGAGGATATCGAACTTCTTTTTTTGGGTGAAAAAAAAATTACAGATAACGCTGTTGTTACAAGCGGCGCTCTACTGAGCGCGGGCTTCGGCGCATTGGAAAAAGAAAAAATTATTGAAAAAACTGAAAATTCGTTAAGTATAGAATTTTCCATTCCGGATACAAGTCCGTATTTTGACGGTCATTTTCCCGGATTCCTTATCCTTCCCGCTGTAGCGCAGACGGAATTGATTATTCGTTTTGCGGCGAGGTATCTTGGAACAGGTATTTGGTCATTGGAAATTAAGCGGGTAAAATTTACCAATTTTATCAGACCCTTCACTCCTCTCCTTCTTAAACTGGTAAAAAAAGAAAAATCAATATCTTTTGTTATATCTTCACCTGATAATAAAACTGTCTATTCAACAGGGACAGTGATACCGGAGAACAAATGAAACAAGGATTTCTTATCCCCGTATACAAACACGGTAAAACAGCTTGCTCCCTGGCTGAACGGCTAGCGGCTACAGGTATGTCGGTAATAATTGCGGACGACGGCAACGACGATGAAAACAAAGCCCTTCTTGCGGAATGCGCCGCTAAAACGCAGGGGGTTGCGCTTGTAAGTTTGAAAAAAAACGGCGGCAAGGGAGCGGCTGTTATCTGCGGTTTAAAAAAAGCGGCGGAGTTGGGACTGACCCATGTACTTCAGATAGACGCCGACGGACAGCATGACGAAGGAAAGACCGCCTTTTTTCTTGAAGAATCCGCCCGAAATCCTGACAGGATCATCTGCGGATATCCTGAATTTGACAAAACTGCTCCCAAAGGCAGAGTAAACGGACGAAGAATTTCCAACTTCTGGGCCGCTGTGATTACGCTTTCAAAAGATTTAAAAGACGTGCTATGCGGCTTTAGGGTATACCCGGTAGAAGCGTCATTACGCGCGACTCAAAATATTTTTTTAGACAAGCGCATGGGCTTTGACCCTGAAATTTTGGTGCGTCTTTACTGGAAAAATACGCTTCCGTTATATCACCCTATAAAAGTAATTTACCCCGCAGACGGGGTTTCCAATTTTCGCATGGTCAGAGATAATATCCGTATAAGCCTGATGTTCAGTCGGCTGTTTTTCGGGATGCTCTTGCGATTGCCTCTGTTGATTGCAAGGAAATTTAATCGTAGGAAAAAGTGATCAGGAAAATACTATAATGGAAAAAACGGAAGAAACTCCCATACATTGGTCTCAACATAAAGAAAAAGCCGCCGGATATTGGCATGTAAAACTTCTTCTGGTTTTATTTAAATTGTTTCCGATTGTTATTATGCGCATTCTCGCTTTTCCTGTCGGTTTTTTTTATTTTCTTTTTTCAAAAAGAGGAAGAATAGAATCCATGCGTTTTTTACAAAAAGCCGCCCATTTTACAGAACAATCTAAAACCGCAAAAAGATGCCGTTCTCCTTTCGGTCCTCTGCGTCATATTGTCTCCTTTTCTCTTACTCTGGTGGAAAAACTACAGTCATGGGGCGGCAAGTTTCAGTTTAAGAATATACATTTTCAAAATGATGACATTAACGAATTAATCCAAACCTTGGAAGACGGAAAGGGAGTTTTTATGATTACTTCTCATCTGGGAAATATCGAACTTTTAAGAGGACTTGCAAGTTTTAATCGGACGGCGGTATCGAGGAAAACACCTATAACCGCCGTTATTGATACGAAAGTCAACGAAAATTTTTCCCGTATGCTTAAAGAACTGAATCCTGAATCGAGCTTTGACATTATCAGCGCTAGTGAAATAGGTCCTCATACCGCGGTAATACTGGAAGAACAACTTGCGAAGGGAACTATGGTAACAATCGCCGGAGACAGAACCGCCGCCGGCAACCCCACAAAAGGGAAAAATTTTATGTTTCCATTTTTGGGAGAGCCGGCGCCTTTTTCGCCGGGGATTTTTTATCTTGCCGTATTATTAAAAGCGCCTGTTTATTTTGTTTTTGCCATTCGCCGAGGGGAGCTATCCATAAAACCGGAATACGATATGCATGTACACAAAAGTACGCTGTCTTTTGAATGTTCCAGAAAGGAAAGGTATGCTCAAAGCGCCCTCCTTGCGCAATCTTTCGCGGAGTTGTTGGAAAACCACTGTAAACAAACCCCTTTTCAGTGGTATAATTTCTATGACTTCTGGTCAAAAGAGGCGTGATAATGGTATCAAAAGAAAATAACGGACCCTACAATATTTACACGGAATCTGAAATTATCGTCGAATTTTTTCATCTCGATCCCTTGCGAATAGTATGGCATGGGAATTATTTAAATTATTTTGAGGTCGGCCGCCGTACGCTTTTGGAAAAAATAGGCTACAGCTATGATGAAATGGAAAAATCAGGCTATGCGTTTCCGGTAATTGATGTTTCCGTAAAATACTTAAGCTCGCTCCGCTTTAGAGACCGTGCTATTGTAAAAGCAATTCTTATGGAATATGAAAACCGTCTTTTGATACGATATGAAATCCGCAACGCTCAAACAGGACAAATCACAACCAAAGGTTCCAGCACACAAATGGCGTTTGATATTAAAAACAACGATTCATGTTTTGTGTGTCCGCCGGTTTTAATAAAAAAAGTTGAAACCTTTCTTGAAGGAAAAGCGCAATGAAATATACCTGTATCCTTGCGTTGTTTTTTTGCGCCATAGGTCTATGGGCGCAAACTCCGCAGGAAGAAATTTTCAACCATCCTTTAGAATCCAAAACTATGGATTCTTTTAAAACAACCTGTTCGCGTCTTGCGGAACATCCTGTAGTACGGGGAAATTTTGAACAAGAAAAAACTATAAGCCGCCTTAATCGTTCTTTAAAATCATCGGGTAATTTTATTATCGCCGCAGGCTTGGGCATGGTATGGGATACGGTTAAACCATTTCCCTCTACCTTGACGCTGGGGAAAGATTACCTTATACAATCCAGACCGGGCGGACAAAAAACCGTTTTAAGCGCGCAGGGAAACGAAACATTTATCCGCATGGCGGAAGTCATCGGCGCGGTTTTTTCGGGCAACAGTCAAGGACTGCTGGACAATTTTGACGTTTACTATTCCGGCAGCGCCGCCGCTTGGGAATTGGGTCTTAACCCGAGGAATAACGCCATAGGCGCTTTTGCGGAAAAAATAATTATGAAAGGCGGCTCGGCGATAAGATCAATACTGATATACGAACAGAACGGCGACACTGTACAATATATTTTGTCAAACCACAATTATCCGGCGGAATTGAATGCCAATGAAAAAGTTCTTTTCGCTTTACCATAACATAAACCCATTGGGGCTGTGGCTTGCCGTCCACCTTTCCATTCCCCTGCTGTTGGCGCTTTCCATTTTTATCGCAGGACCGGTGCGTATAAACACCATGCTGTTTGATATGCTTCCGCGCTCAAACCAATCCAGAGCGGTAATGGAAGCGGATATGATCCTTGGGGAAAAAATAGGACGGGAAATTGTTATCCTTTCCGCCGCGCCTGATTTTGAAAACGCAAAAAAAGGCGCGCAAATGTTATTAACGGAATTTGATCATTCGCCTGATTTTGAAAAAAAATTCCTGTATTTTGATTCCGCCGTTATGGATGAATTCAGCCGCTATCTGTACGATTACCGTTTTGTTATCGCCGGAAAACAAACTTTTGATTTACTGGAAAACGGCGGAGCGGAAGAAATAGCGCAAGACGCGCTTGCGTCCGCCTTCGGCGCCGTTAATTTTTTCCCGCTGGACAATATTGAAAACGATCCTTTCCTTCTTGCGGATAGACGTATGAGAGAATTTTTATCATCTTCCCTGCTTGCAGGCGGCAGTCTTAACATCAAGGAAGATGTCCTTGCCGCGCAAAAAGACGGAACATGGTATGTATTGCTCCGTTTAATTCTCGCGCCGCAGGCAGCCTCTCTAAAATCAGGACAGAACGCGGTTGGAAAAATTTACGCCCTCGCGCCTGAGATAAAAAAATCCGTACCGGGGCTGGAATTTTATTTTTCAGGGATACCCTTCCACAGTTACGAAAGCGCTTCGGGCGCGCAGAGGGAAATCTCATTAATCAGCAGTATCACGGTTATCATAATTTTGATTTTGTTTCTGTATGCCTTCCGTTCTGTCTTACCTGTCTTTTCTTCAATTTTGGCGGCGGGAGTTTCATTAGGTATAGCCTCCGCCGCCGCGCTTCTGGTTTTCAGGGAGATTCATATCATCACCTTTGTTTTCGGCACTACTCTTATCGGAACATGCGTAGATTATTCGGTTCACTTTTTTGTCCACTGGAAAGGCAATCCGTCTTTGAAAAACGGAACGGAAATTCGTTCCTGTATTTCAAAAAGCGTTATCATGAGTTTTATTTCCACTGAAATTTGTTTTTGTGTTTTTCTGTTCGCTCCCTTCCCGATTCTTAAACAATTCGCCGTTTTTTCCATGGCGGGACTTCTCAGTTCTTTTCTCACCTGCTTCTGTATCTACCCGCGCCTGAAAATACCCGAGCAAAACAAAAGACGATTCCCTCTTTTGGAAAGCAAGATTTTTCTCCGTCTTAAAAACATATCTTTGCCAAAAATAACAAGACCCGCTCTTACCGCCGCCCTTATTCTTATCGTCCTTACGCTTCTTGTTTTTAATTCTTCGGCGATAAAAATAGAAAATAATCTTTCTTCTCTTTACACTATGTCCGCTCCCCTGCTGGAATCGGAAAAAAAGGCGGCGCAAATTTTGGATTACGGTTCTTCGGGCTGGTACTTTATTGTCGCCGGATCAAGCGAAGAAGAAACGCTGGAAAACGAGGAAAACCTTGTTATGCGTTTGGAAGAAGAAATCCGACTCGGAAACTTGGGGTCTTTTATTGGGACTTCGGTTTTTATTCCGTCAATAAAAAAACAAAAGGAAACATACAACGCTATGAAAGCTATGCTCCCTATGGTTCCAGCTCAGTTTGAATACCTTGGCTTTCCGCAAAATTACGCGCAAAATTTTGAGAAGGAATTCGCCTCCGCAAAATATTGTCTTCCAAAAGATGCGCAGGCTATTTCCATTACCGATATTTCAAAGCTGTGGATAGGAGAGAAAAACGGAAAATACTACTCCTGCGTTCTGCCGCTCAAACCAAAAGATGAGGCTGTCTTTAGGGCTATTGCCGAAGAATTAGACTATGTTTATTTTGTCAACAAAGCAAAAGATATAGGACGCGATCTGGATACCCTTACCAAGACTATGCTGTTGTTTTTTCTCGCCGCATACATTGTTATATCCGTTGTAGTTTGTACGGCATATCCTAAGGCGGACAGCATTAAAATTTGCGCGGTTCCGTTTCTGCTGGCTATGACCGCCGTTGCCGTACTGGCAATAAATAAAATCCCCTTGAGTTTCTTCTCCGTCGCGGCTCTTGTTCTGGTCTTTGGTTTGGGGCTGGATTATATTTTTTACATGATAGGGAAAAAACAAGGAGAGGAAAAACCTCTTACCTCTCTTGCGGTAGTTTTGTCGTTCTTAACCACCCTTCTGTCTTTCGGCGCTCTGGTGTTAAGCAGTTTTACGCCGACTCATATTTTCGGTCTTACCGTCTCAGCCGGATTGGGCGCGGCTTTTATTTTCGCAATGCTTTTACAGACTTCCAAAAATAATTCTTAATATTTTTAACCACGAACTTCACGAACACTCACGAACTTTTAGTACACATCTTGTCGTTGTTCGTGCCGGTTCGTGTAGTTCGTAGTAAATTCTTTATAAATATCTAGTTTCAAGGAATCTTTTGAAAACCAGCGTATCTCAGGTTGGCGCTCCTCTTCTCCTTCAATCGCCGTCGCAAGTATATAATGTTCATCGCCGCTACCTGTAAGTTCATAAAGGTTAAACGAGACAGGTGAAACGCCGACAGCGCCGAATGTATATGCGCCTTCGTTGGAAATAAAAGACGGCGCGCCTGCCATATCAAATACCGAAAGCCCGCGAATTTTTAAATAACATTCCTTGAGTGTCCATATCTCATAAAACCGCATTTCGTCAAAATGTCCCCCTGCCTCAATATAATCCCTTTCAGGGGCGGTAAAAAATTCTTCAGCTATTTTTTTTGCCCTTTTACGGGGACGCACAAGCTCAACATCACAGCCTGTTCGCAGATTTTTCCCCCTAACCAAAGAAACCGCAGTCAAAGCCCCTGAATGGGAAATGCTAAAATCCGTATCATGGCATGGGAAAAAGGGGCGACCCGAAGCCTCTCTGGCTATATCGTCCTCCGTAATGGGTCTGCCTTCGCACATGGATAATATACGTCTTGCTTCGGCGCTTAAAATTTTTTGCCTTTTGGCTCTAGGTTTATCTTTTTGAGCGTTTGACAAAATCGATAAATTTATATAATATGACATATCATTAAACTCCGGGAAAATTTTTTGAGCAATAAAAAAACGATCATAATTTTATTCCTCTGCTGTTGCTCATGCGTCTTAAAAGCTCCAATCAAAGAAGATCGATCTTTTATCTACCTGACCGACAACTCAAAATATTTTTTACTGCCGTCAGAGGACATTGAAAATTCCATGGACATGGCGCAACTCATTTCAGCTTCATGGCAAGGCAAGGATTATTTTTTCAATGCCTGGGTAAAGGCTGATAAAACAGGACTGGAAATGACCCTTTTGAATGAACTCGGGGTAAGCATAGGGGATATCTCCTTTCGGAACGGGCTTACATCTTTTTCCTCTAATGTGTTTCCAAAGTCCCTTAAACCCGAATATATTGTAGCCGATTTTCAGCTCTGTTTCTACAATATTCCCGCTCTCCGCCGTACTCTGGAAGACTGCGGACTTACAATCGAAAACACGGGGAACATCCGCCGTATTTTTTCCGGAAAAAATGTTATTATAGAAATTGAGAAAAACAAAAACAATGTCAGACTGGTTAATCATCTTCGGAAATACACCTATACTCTGGAAGGCAATTTTGAGTGAAAAAAAATATTTGGTTGTCAGCTCCGGGACTTATTTGTTGCGCCGGAAAAAACAGAAATGAATTATACGACTCCTGCCTAAACGGCTATCAGGACGGAATAGTAATGCGGGAAGAACCCGGCACAAACGGGAAATTCCCCGTCGGACTAATTCCCGAAGAATTGCCCGAAATTACCGCTCTGCCCGAACCGGCGGCTTACGCGGGCGCAACAAGAATTATCCGCATTATTGACGCGGCTCTTGAACAAATACGCCCCGACATAGAAAAAGCCATCGCAAAATACGGGAAAGAAAAAATAGGGGTTTGCTTCGGTACTTGCGACAACGGCAGTGAAGGCTCCCTTCTGGCTCATCAATCTCTGCTTGCGCAAGGCTCTTTTCCCAAGGACTACAGTCTTCGTTTCCAAAGCGCGTCTTTTCCCGCTGAATTTATCGCGGGTAAATTCGGGCTTTCCGGTACTGTATTCACCGTCGCTACCGCCTGCGCTTCCGGCGCAAGCGCGATTATTCGAGGAGCGGAATTAATACGCTCAGGGCTGTGCGGCGCTGTCATAGCGGGAGGAGCGGATATTGTTTCGGATACGGTTTTCGCGGGCTTTCATTCGCTGGAAGCGATTTCGGACAGTCTTACCAACCCGTTCAGTAAAAACCGAAAAGGACTCAACCTCGGCGAAGGAGCGGCGTTTTTTCTCCTTGATTCGGAAGAAAATTCCGCCGTTGAATTGCTTGGGGCTGGGGAAAGCGCCGACGCATATCACATAACCGCACCCGGAACGGACGGAGCGGGACCGGCAAAAGCAATGAGAGCCGCGCTTGTCAATGCGGGACTGGACAGCGGACAAATCGGCTATATCAACCTTCATGGAACAGGAACGGAATTAAACGACAAAGCCGAAGGGTTTGCAATGAAAGAAGTATTTAATCATGTACCTCCAATAAGTTCAACCAAACCCATCACAGGGCATACATTAGGCGCGGCGGGAGCGTTGGAAGCGGCAATCTGCTGGATGGTATTGACCGAAAAAAGGGGGCTTCCCATACACTGCTGGGACGGTGTCAGAGATGAGGAAATTCCTGTTTTTCCCGGCGTAGCGGACGGTCAAAAAGCGCCGTCGATATGTATGAGTAATAGTTTCGCTTTCGGCGGCTGTAATGTCAGTTTAATTTTAGGAGCTAACAGTTGATCGAAAAAGAAGAACTGCAAACCCTAATTCCGCACAAAGGCAAAATGATGCTCTTGGACAGAGTCATTGATTATGATATTGAACATAGTATCCGCGCGGAATATAATATCACTAAGAGTTGTCTTTTTTACGATCCTGTTTTAGACGGTGTGCCTTCATGGGCAGGTTTCGAATTTTTGGCTCAGACGATTTCTGTTCTTACCGGAATCAGAAAAAGGGAAAAGGGAGAAAAACCCACTATCGGGTTTATTTTAAGTATCCCGTCCATGCGAATGGAAATTCCTGTGTTTAAGAACGGCGATTCATTGGAAATTAGAGCAAAAGAAACTGATTGTACAAATATGATTTATACCTTTGAAGGAGCTATTTTTTTAAAGGACAAAAAAGTTATGGAAGGAAGTTTAATGGTTATGGAAGCCAGCGATGAAAAGTTTAAGAGTTTGACCTCGGAGCAGATCTAAATTGAATACGGTAAAAAAGGTTCTGATAACAGGAGCAAGCAGAGGTATAGGCAGAGCTATCGCTATTGCCGTATCCGGCGCGGGTTATCATGTAACGGCGCATTATCATAAAGGAAAAGAAGCCGCCGAATCCTTGCAAAAAGAAATTCTCCAAAAAGGCGGAAAGATTGAATTAATCCAATTTGACGTGAGCAACAGGGAAGAATGTCAGGAAAAACTTGATAAATGGTCGGAAGAAAACGGCGCATTCTGGGGAATTATCAGCAATGCGGGAATCTCCGCCGACGATTCGTTTCCCGGCATGAGCGGAGAATACTGGGACAAAGTTCTTCGCACCGATCTTGACAGTTTCTACAATGTGCTTCACCCCCTTGTAATGCCGATATGCCGTAAAAAACAGGGACGCATTATTACAATTTCTTCGATATCCGGTCTCTCGGGAAACAGGGGACAGGTAAATTACAGCGCGGCAAAGGCGGGTATCATAGGAGCGACAAAAGCTCTGGCGGTGGAACTCGCTAGCCGTTCCATAACGGTAAATTGCATTGCGCCGGGTATTATTGAAACAGAAATGATCCATGATGTGCCGATGGACATAGTCCTTCCGTCAATCCCAATGGGGCGTACCGGAAAACCGGAAGAAGTAGCGGCTTTAGCCGTATTCCTTCTTTCTGAAGAAGCTTCGTATATAACACGGCAGGTAATTTCAGTTAACGGGGGAATGTTATGAAACGAGTGGTCATTACCGGCGGCTCTATAGTCAGCGCGTTGGGCGGCGAATGGAATGATATATTTGCAAAGCTAAAAGAGAAAAAAAACCTTGTCCGCAGAATGAACGAGTGGGACAAATATACCCGCATGAATACCAGACTTGCCGCTCCTGTAGATTTTACCATGCCCGATTATCCGCGCAAAAAAATCAGAGGGCTCGGCAGGGTTGCCCAGCTTGCCCTCGTTTCAGCGGACAGGGCTTTGGCTCATGCTGGCATAAACGCCGATGATCCGCAACTGAAAGACGGTCGTTGCGGCGTCGCATACGGCTCTTCAATGGGCAGTGTTGATTCTCTTATGGATTTTTACAGTATGCTTGTGCTGGACGATCTAACCAACATGAGCGCCACTACCTACATTAAAGCGATGCCTCAAACCTGCGCCGCGAATATCGGCGTATTTTTCGGTTTAACCGGAAGAATCATTACAACTAACACGGCATGCACATCAAGCAGTCAGGCTATAGGTTTCGCTTACGAAACAATAAAACAGGGTATTCAAGACATTATGCTGGCGGGCGGCGCGGAAGAATTAAGTCCCGCAAACGCCGCTGTCTTTGACACTCTCTTTGCCGCAAGCTCTAAAAACGACAGCCCGCAAAAAACTCCCGCCGCTTATGATAAAAACCGCGACGGTCTTGTTATCGGCGAAGGAGCGGGAACTCTGATACTGGAAGAATATGAACACGCGGTAAAGCGAGGAGCGAAGATAATTGCCGAGATTGTCGGATTCGGAACCAATACCGACGGCACTCACATTACACAACCGAATCGCGGCACTATGGGTATCGCCATGAAACTGGCGTTGGAAGACGC
>JGI20171J14444_1000294_pt1 | contig 15670 bp, 12 predicted proteins | sample TergutNc150P4_FD_14444 | JGI IMG/M metagenome (IMG submission 14444) | reverse complement strand
TGCAGGCTCAAACTCAAGCGCACCCATTCCACGCTTGCCCTGATAAAGCAACCGTTCAACAGAATTATAACTGTTCATATCGCGTCCTTGCTCAGCCAACCATCTGTTTATTAGCGCATTGCCAAATTTATCAGGCAAAGAATCAGCCAACAAACCGGGCAAACCCCTGTAAGTTTCACTGCTGAGTTCAGGAAACGAATATACAACATTTCCGTTTAGCGGCATTCTCACAGGCGAAAGTTCCAGCCCTTTGGAAATAAATTTTTTATCGTATTCAAATAAAGCCACTTCGCGCTTTTGGTCCCACGAAACAATTCCCGCCAATTCGTCCCAAAGTATTATTTTTGCATATAAAATCATTAAAAATCAATCGTATTTTTTGTAACTATTTATTATCATTAATGGCTAAAAATGCTATTTTTGTAACTATTTATTATCAATAAATAGAACTAAATTATTTACTTTTTGATGCTTTTTTTCGTTGTTTTCCATACATTTTTGCTATCTGAATAGGACTTACAAGCACTTCAGTAGAAAAAAGATTTAACATTTCTAATTTTTCCAAAGCACGTAACATTTGCACCATAGACATCATTGAGCCTCTGCCGTTTCGCTCAATATCACTTATTGCCTTGCGCGACAAGCCTGACTTTTCAGCAAGTTTGGCTTGCGAAACATTCCGATTCAAACGCATTTGTTTTAATTGCGCGCCAATTTCTTTTAAGATATAAATATCGCTCATAGAATAACTAACCATAATGTAACTTTTTTTTATCGTTAATAGCATTTTTTGTATTTAATGCTACAAAAATATAACATTATTTTTAGTTGTGCAAATTTTTTAATAATTATTTTGAAAAAAATAAATACAATACAATTTTGTAAAATTATCTGTTTTTCAGCCAAATTAACCAATGCGTTAATTGTGCCAATGCGTACATTCGATAATGGGTGAAAAATATAAAAACTGCGGGTGTCATATAAATTGATTTTCTCGGATTACATACCGGCAATAAAAAACCTCTGCTATTTGCGACAACGTTAAAGCCCCAACCAATATGATGATGTTTTTATAAAAAATTAAACCAACGATAGCGATAAACGCAAACGAAATAAGCGAAACAAGTTGATTTTTAGTTACAAAATAATAACGATTTTGAGGGACAAAAATGTAGTTGACATAGCAGCCAACCAACAAAGAAGTAAAAACCGTAATACTCATTATTACTACTAAATAATACGCTCCAATCATATCTTTTCCTCCTAAAATTAACACTGCCCAATAGCCGAAAGCGATGAGCAAAGCCGTGATTGATAGTCCGATAATAGTTTCATAACGAAATATGCGTTTGATTTTTTCGGCGCTTAAATTTTTTATAACTTTAGGAAAAATGGCAGTATTGATACTTCCTGTAAGAATACCTGCAATATTGATAATTTTGTTAGCTAAGTCATAAATGGCGACATTGTCCATTCCCCAAAAAATACCGGTAATAAATTTCACGCCTTCGTTTTTCAATTGACTGAAAGCGGTTGTCCAATAAAATGGCATTGCATCTTTAAAAACAGGTTTCAGTGTTTTTAATGGCACAAATCTGAAACGAATTTTTTCTTTTCCTGTTAAATAAAAAAATGTAAACAGGCAACCACAAAACGGCAATATCGACATAATTAGGGTAAAAACAAATAAATCGGCAGGCGATTTCACAAAAATAAAAATCAAGGGAATAGAAAGCAAGCGGCCACTCAAATTGACATAAGTTACAAATTTCATTTGTTGCATTCCTTGAAAATACCATAATGGAAAAAGCATATCGCCGAAAGACGTTGATAGTATGATAATATAAAGTAACTTATTTTCCCGTACAAAAGGGACGAAAAAAATGCAAATAGCAAGTACAACAGCGCAAAAACTAAACAGAATGAATTTTGCGGTAAAAACTTCTGAAATGGTTTGACTTTTTATTTGCAAATTGTCAGTATTAAGAGATATTTTTTTTATTGCAGGAAATGAAAAACCCGAAGCAAAAAACAAAACGAAAAGTTGTACATTCGATAAAATAAAAATGTACGTTCCATAACTTTCCTTGCCGAGTGTGCGAATTAAATAAGGATACAAAAGCAGGTTTATCAAAACGACGGCAACCTGCAAAAAAGTCATAAAAAAATAATTTTCAACAATCTTCAAATTATTCAGCGACAGCAATTTTATATGTCGTATCTTTTTTCTCACTTATGTATAAATTTGTCGATTATTTTTACTTTTATTTTTCCCAAAATCCATTTTAGGAATAGTAGAAACGTATAAAAATTAAAACGTGGAATATGCTGTTTTATGCCGAAATCATTTAAGTTTTTATGTATGAAGCCGATAAGAAACAGGTCGTTGAACAAATGGCGCAGTTGAAAGACGATTGTATTGCAGACATTTGATTGATGTATAACCTCTAACCACATTGATTTTTTGTATTGCAAACAGACAAATTTCGGGAAAACAGGTGGTAAATTATGTGGAAAATACAGAATCGTTTTTACATTTGAACTGTTTTTTTCAATCAATGTGCCAAAATGCCCTTTGGGATTTGTGATGATTTTCAAAATATTGTATTTTGGAACATATTGCAAACCTTTGGCATAACTTATAATCGCTTCTTCCTGATGTTCCAAAAAATATTTTTGTATTGAATCTACAAACGAAAAATGAATTGCATCATCATTATCTATCCGTGTTGTAATAAGGTATTGCGGACGGCTTTCCAATAATTTTAATTCGTTTGTAATAAATTGATTAAGAGTATTTTGCCATCTACCTTCGGGTATGGCAGTCATATAACGAATTTCCAAATTTGGAAAATCGTTCTGATATTCTTGCATTTTTCTTTTCCATTTTTTTGGCAATTGTTCGTTAAATAACACAAACCAAGTAAAATTGCCATTGGTTTGACTGCTCACGGACGGCAGACAAAACAACTCAAATAATCGAAATCTTTCCGTCAAATATTCATCACTGTTTAAATAGTCATACGAAACCTCATATCCTGCCCAATCAACAAGATTAAACCGCGTTATAACATAATGTTTGAATAATATATCCATTTTAGATGATAAATTTTACAAAAATATTTTTAATATTCTGCCAATTATACTTTTCTTCACATAATTGTTGCGCTCGTTGACTGTGATTTATGTATAACTTCCTATCTGATAAATAATTAGAAACAATATCTACAATACTTGAAATATCTTTCGGGCTTACCAAAAAACCACATTCGTCAATTTCAGGTACACCTTTGCGAATTGCTTTTAAATTTGAATAAATAACAGGACGTCCTGCTGCCATATAATAAAACAGTTTTATCGGCAAGCATCGGGAATTTTCCCAATTAATTTTTCGCAAATCGAAAAAAATATCTGCTTTTCCAAATTCTTCACAAAAAACTTCAAATGGCAGCATTGGTGAAAATTCAGCCGTCAAATTTTTATCATAAACTTGCGTTTCGGCACAATCCATATCCGTCGAAATTATGCGAAGTAAAAAATCAATATTCGGGAAACGTTTTGCACATTGCCCCGCTACCTGCAAAACACTGTTAAAACCGGAAGTTTCTGTTAATTTACCAGCAAAAAACAAAACAACTTTTTGGCTGTTTTTGTTAATGGGATATATTTTAATTTGTTCTAAATCTGCGTAATATGTTAAATATGTGTGTTTCTTCCAAAAAAATAATTTATAAGGCATTGCTTTATAATATTCTCCAAAAATAAAACCAGAAACAAGAAATGAAGCAAGAAACGAAATACCGCATAACATCGGAAATTTCAAAACATTTTTAATTTTTGAAGCGTGATGAAAATGAGTTCTTGAAGGATACCATTCGGTTATGTCGTAATAAATTTTCAATTGCCGCTTTTTAAATTTTCTTTTGTATCTGCTTGCGCCTAAAACCGATATTGGATTATCACAAATAACGATATCGGGATTTATCATTGATAGATAATGAGAAAAATTGTTGATTTGTTGACTGTGAGGCATATTTCTTTCAAAACAAAAGAAATTCTCTCTTGCCACCGGTTTACTTGTTGCCGAAACAATAAATACCTCGTGATTACAATCAAGTAATGCTTGCGCTTCCATATGCCACACTCTATCATCAAGCGGCGAATGTACGGCTAATGCAAATGCTATTTTCATCTTAAACCTCCACTTTTTTAAACAAATATTTTTTTACAAAATACATCAGCGGACGGAAAATCTGTTTTTTGTACCAACTCCATTCGCCGCAATACAACAAATAATCGCCTTTTACGCCATTTTTGAAAAGAAATATATCATTTTTTTTATGTGCTGCTGGTGTAATACGCCCGCAATCGAAAAAATGCCCTCCCCGTTCTTTATAGAAATTATATATTTTAAGATAACGAAAATATGCAGCCGCTTTTTTTCTTCCTTCAGGCGAATTAACAGCATATATGGACGTAGATGTATTATTCCTTGAATATGTTATTTCGCCAGCAATCCTCTTTTTTTCTTCATTTTCTACAAAAAAAAGTTCAAAATGTTTATCCATTAATAATTTTTTTAATCCATAAACGGAAAGCACATTTACAAGATGTTTTCTGCTTGACATCTCTTTATTCATCGCGAAATAATCAGTTACATCTTTTTCGTTTGGCAATGGAATGTGTAAAAAATTAAGTTGATATTTTGATGCTTTGTGAAGATTTTTTTTCCAATTTTTATCGTATTCTATTGGTTTTCGGAAATCAATTAAAATAGTCAATGGCGTGGAAAACAATCCTGCGGGGCGCAAATATCCCGCTTGACGAATGCCAATCTCATACAAAGCATCGTAAGGCAGCGACGAATTAACTTCAATCATATCAAAACCTGTCCGGGTAATTTCCCTGTAAAATTCTCTGATATTCTTGCTGTCAATATTTTTTTTATCCGACAAACATTCGCCGTCAATTATCAATAATTTCAATCCAAAACGTTTCATTATGAAACCCATACAGGCAAGTGTCGGTTTTTCCTGCGAATCAACAAAAAACACAAAACGATTTTCGTCTTTTGTGGAATGATAAGCCCACCAACCTTGACTTTGCATAAATGGCACATAATCAAAGTTTTGAGTTATTTCAAAAAAAGTATTTTTGTCTATTTGTTGCATAATCCCTTTAATATAAAAATCCAAACAGCCAAAGTGGAATTTTGTTGCCAAAACCTATTTCCAAATCATCTGAAGCGATGTAACTGTTTTCGATATTTTTGATTTGTTCGTACGTTTTTGATTTTCCGCCTATTTCAAAGATAAATTTGTCTTCTACCTTAAAGTCGCCTTGTTCGGCTGTATTGAGCGCATAGTTTGCACTCAGTTGATTGGCAAAAAAGGTTTCGCGCACATTTCCAATATTGGCTGTTTCGCTGAGTGCATAAAGCAAATTGCTGTTTTCCAAATAAATTTTTTCGGGTTTGCTCATCGCTCCCATATTTTTTTGCGGACACGAAAGCATTTGCAGCAATGCCGCTTTGTGCAAAAACGACAAATAAATCAAAGTTGATTTCCGGTTGCTTTCAATATCATTGCTCAAACGAGTTATATTAGGCGTATATGGCGTTAAATTAGCGATAATAACCAGCAGTTTTTTTATTTTTTGAGTTGTTACATATTCAATATTTTCAACCGCAGGCAAATCGTTGTCTAAAATTAAATTGATAACGCTCTGAACTTTAAAATGATAATCTTCTGTTCCTTCTTTATAAAAAGGGTAATAACCATACGACAAATAATTGTGAAATTCGGGCAAAATTTTTACTTTTTCGCAAATTTTTGCCGCAATATTTTGATGATTTTTCAAAATATCATTCAATGAAATTGCCTCAAAATCAAGTTTATTTTCAAACAATAAAAACTCGCGAAACGACAAACCCGGCAAATGATGCAGCACCGCACGCCGCGACAAATCTGCTTTTTGTTTGTATATTTCCAAAAGTGAAGAACCGGTAAAAACAATGTGCATTTTGGGATAACTGTCGTATATATTCTTGATTTCCACCGCCCAACCATTGTAGCGATGTACTTCATCGAGAAAAAGATGCGTGCCGCCAAAATTATAAAACTGTTCTGCCAACTCGCTTAATGTGTGCGTGGCAAACCAAACATTGTCCAAACTTGCATAAAGCGCTTTATCGCGTTCCGGAAAATTTTGTTTGATATGCTGCAATAAAAGCGTAGTTTTGCCTGTTCCCCGCGCACCAACAATGCCAATCAAGCGGTTATTCCACCTGATTTTGCCGTGCAAATATCTTAAATACGTCATTTCGGTATCTTGCAGCAGCCGTTGATATGTTTTTACAAGCGCGTCCATCATTTTTTAATGAAAATTTTTTGCAAAAGTACTAAAATGTTTCTTATAAACAACACTTTTTGCAGAAAATTGCTACTTCAAAGGAACGATTTTTAATAAAAACTGTTGTTTTGAAGGAACGATTTATTCAAATTCTCTTGTTTTTTATCAATCGTAAGGCATCTAAAATTTTTGAATTAGATTTTGAAATATTAAAATACGGTACTTGTTCTGCCCCGAATTGCTGAAAAGATTGTGCCACGCCTTTTATCATACTTCCCTCAAAATCAAACACTTTTGTTTTATTGGATACAAATTTTACGGCTTCCCAAAACATTTTGGTAGAAGCGCCGTCAGACTTAAACTGCGGATTTATGGCAGAAATCAGCGCATAAGCAGCATTTTTATCCCACACGAAAAATAACGCCGAATGAAGATTTTTATTTTTGTCTTTTAAGGCAATAATTTTCCCCTGTTTTCGTCTAATTGACTCATTATAAATAGATAAGAATAATTTTTGAGAATACTCTATCGCGGCGTTTTTTTGTTTCAAACATTCTTTGTGAAAATCATAAAATTCATTGGCAGAAAGCGAAAAATCAATTTTCAAATCGTCATTTTCTTTTTTGATGTGCTTTTGTTTGGCGTACGAAAAATTGTCAAAACATTTTTCCAAATCACTCAAATCTTTGATTTGATAAGTATATCGCGTGCTTTGCCGAAAGCCCCGCCAATAAAACGGCTGCCAATTTGTAAATGAAAAATGAAAATTTTGTGTATAAAAAGAGCATTTCAGATTTTCAAGTTGCTCAATCAAATTATCCATTACTTTTTTTTCAAACGAATAACGTTTATAGAGGTTTATTTCTTCCGGATAATCAATCCAAATGCCGTTATACTGTGTTAATTGCGGTTGCGTAACGATTTTAAAACCATATTTTTTTATTAACAGATAAGGCATCGCAGCAATGATTTTTCCGTTTTCTTCACACAAAAGCACGTCCCAGTTTTTGCCCTCAACGCACACGGCATCAAGCCACCACGCCTGCATAAAAAGCGGGATTTGAGGCTGTGTAGCGCAAAATTGTGAATATTTTTCTTTGTTATTCAATTTGCTAATAATATATTTGTGCAAAGTTAATTTTTTATTTTCATTTCAACAAATTAATAGGCTTATAAATTGCCGTTTGCAAATGAAAGAAACATTGTTAAAAGTCCTAAACAAATAAAAATTAAACAAAAAACAAAATTTTTGCGCGTACTTGAACGGAAAATTTCGGGCAGCAAACCAACCGTTGCAATGTACAAAAATCCGCCTGCGGCAATGGGAAGTATATATGTTGAAAAATTTTGCATTACCTTGCCAATCCAAAGTGTGAGCAATGCGCCAAAAATTGCAGTACAAGCTGATAAAAAATTGTAAATCAATGCTTTGCTGCGGCTGAAACCTGCTTTTACCAAAATTCCGAAGTCGCCAAATTCCTGCGGAATTTCGTGCAGCAGAATTGCAAAAGTAACCGCCATACCTGCCTGAAATGATGTCATAAATGCGATTGCAATTAACACGCCGTCTGTAAAATTATGTACAGCATCGGAATACAAACACAAATAACCGTAAGTACTGACATTTTGATTTTCAGCAGAATGAACACGATTTTGTAAAAATCGGTCTATAAGCAGAAAAAACAGAAAACCGCCTACAAGCAAACACGAAGCAAGAGTTAAATTGCTGACATTGTGATATGTTTCGGGAATTAAATGAAAAAAAATATTACCCAACAACGCTCCTGCCGCAAAACAAATCAGCCACAACAGCAATCGGCTGAAAGTTCGCCCTTTAATTGATAGCAGAAAAACGCCCACAAACGACACCAAACTCACCAAAAGCGTGCTGACTAATGTTGCAACCCAAATCATTTATTCATAATTTTTAATTGAATTGCCAATTCATCTAATTGCTCCTTGTCAATTGCGCTCGGAGCGTCGAGCATTACATCGCGTCCGGAATTATTTTTTGGAAAAGCAATACAATCACGAATACTGTCGAGCCCTGCAAAAAGCGAAACAAGGCGGTCGAATCCGAATGCGATACCTCCGTGAGGCGGCGCACCATAACGAAATGCATTCATCAAAAAGCCAAACTGCGCTTCTGCCTTTTCTGGCGTAAATCCGAGTAACTCAAACATTTTATTTTGCAATTTGCTGTCGTGAATACGAATTGAGCCGCCGCCGAGTTCCACGCCATTTACTACCATATCATAAGCGTTGGCACGTACTTGCCCAACATTGTTGTCAAGTAAATGAATATCTTCAGGTTTTGGCGAGGTAAATGGGTGATGCATAGCATAATAACGCTGCGTTTCTTCGTCCCACTCAAATAGCGGAAAATCAACAACCCAAAGCGGCGCAAAAATGTTTTTATTTCTCAAACCCAAACGATTACCCATTTCGAGCCGTAATTCGCACAAGGCTTTTTGCGTTTGAGTTTTTTCGCCTGCTAAAATCAAAATCAAATCGCCTTTTTCAGCATTAAAAAGCGTAGAAATGTGCTGTAAATCTTCCTGCGAATAAAATTTACCAATCGAAGATTTAAAACTTCCGTCATTTTCGCAACAAATATAAACAAGCCCTTTCGCGCCTGTTTGCGGACGTTTTACAAATTCTGTGAGTTCGTCAATTTGCTTGCGAGTGTAAGTTGCTGCACCTTTTGCGCAAATTCCGCCAACATAAGGCGCACTGTCGAAAACCACAAAATCGCGCCCCGAAACTGCCTCTTTCAGTTCCACAAAGCGCATATTAAAACGAATATCGGGCTTGTCCGAGCCGTAAAATTTCATTGCATCAGCCCAAGTCATTCGCTCAAACGGCTCTGTAAAATCAATATTTTTAACAAATTGAAATAAATGTTTTATCAATCCTTCAAAAGTTTGCAAAATATCTTCCTGCTCCACAAATGCCATTTCGCAGTCAATTTGAGTAAATTCGGGCTGACGGTCGGCGCGTAAATCTTCGTCGCGAAAACATTTTGCAATCTGAAAATAGCGGTCAAAACCCGACACCATCAGCAGTTGTTTGAGAGTTTGCGGACTTTGCGGCAAAGCGTAAAATTGCCCCTGATTCATTCGGCTCGGCACAACAAAATCGCGCGCGCCTTCGGGCGTTGAACCAATCAAAATTGGCGTTTCTACTTCCAAAAAACCTGATTTATCTAAATATCGGCGTGTTTCAAACGCCATTTTATGACGCAGTTCAAGGTTAGCGCGAACAGAATTTCGCCGCAAATCAAGATAGCGATATTTCATTCGCAGGTCATCGCCGCCGTCGGTTTCTTCTTCAATAGTGAAAGGCGGAATAAGCGATTCGTTAAGAATTTTTAACTCCGAAACAATAATTTCAATGTCGCCTGTTGCGATATTTTTGTTTTTATTGCTGCGCTCGGCAACTTCGCCTGTAATTTGCAACACAAATTCTCTGCCGAGATGATTTGCCTGCTCACAAAGTTTAGGGTTAATTTCCTGATTAAAAACAAGTTGCGTTACTCCGTATCTGTCGCGCATGTCAATAAAGGTCATTCCGCCCATTTTTCTGTTTTTCTGCACCCAACCTGTGAGTGTAACAATTTTTCCTTTGTCTTCGAGGCGTAATTCGCCGTTTGTGTGAGTTCTTAACATTTGAATTTACGATTTATTATTTACGATTTACAATTGTAACATGCTAAATATTAACATTTTAAAATCATTTTATTTCGCAAATATTTATTAATTTTAAAATTTTTCAAAAATAATCTGCAAAATTACAAAAAAAATTAAGATTTAATCCTTAAAATTGCTTTTTGCCTTAAATTTACGACAAATTATTTTGTTTAAAAATAATAATTATTAAAAAATCTTAATTTCCTGCATTCTATTTTCATACAAAAATTTTATTTTATTACTTTGCAATTTATTTTTAAAAATTTAATTGATATACAATGTATAATATTGTTGTTTTAGCAAAACAAGTGCCTGATACTCGCAATGTTGGCAAAGATGCGATGAAAGAAGACGGCACAGTCAATCGCGCTGCATTGCCTGCGATTTTTAATCCCGAAGACCTTAACGCGCTCGAACAGGCGTTGTGCATAAAAGATAAATTTCCTAAAAGTACAATTACCGTGCTTACGATGGGTCCCGCGCGTGCAGCGGAAATTGTTAGAGAAAGTTTGTATCGCGGGGCTGATGGCGGCGTAGTGCTTAGCGGACGCGAATTTGCAGGCTCGGACACGCTGGCAACTTCGTATGCTCTTTCGTGCGCAATACGCAAACTCGGAAAAGTTGATATGATTATTTGCGGACGACAGGCGATTGACGGCGATACAGCGCAGGTTGGTCCTCAGGTGGCGGAAAAACTTGGATTGCCGCAAATTACTTATGCTGAGGAAATTACAGATATTACAGACGGAAAAATTACTGTGCGCCGCCGCCTTGAACACGGAGTAGAAACAGTGCGCGGAAGTTTACCGATGGTTATTACCGTTAATGGTTCTGCTGCGCCTTGCCGTCCGCGCCACGCAAAACTGACGCTCAAATACAAACACGCAATGATTCCATCAGAGCGCGAGGCTGACAATAACGATTATACAGAAATGCTGACGGCACGTCCGTATCTTAATATTGACGAATGGGGCGTTTCGCAAATTGAACACGACCCAAAATGGCTCGGTTTGAACGGCTCGCCGACAAAAGTGAAGCAGATTGAAAACGTGGTTTTTACCGCCAAAGAGAGTAAAAAACTTTCCGCCAATGACTCGGAAATTGACGATTTAATGAAAGAACTTATTGCTAATCATACGATTGGGTAATTTAAAATTCCAAAATTTCATAAATCTTTAAATTTTACTCAAAATTAAAAACAAGCGTAATCATTCGAGAGGTCAAGTGGCTAAGCATATCTGAATATTTGCGGTCGGCTTCGCTAAAAAAACCTGATTTGCGCTGTGAAAGCGGCGTGAATACATCATTGAATCCGATTGCAAATTTGAGTTCGGGCGCAAGTTTGAAAAACGAAAAATAAAAATCGCAGCCAATTCCAAACTCAACATAAAAATCAAGCGGACGCAGCAGAATTGGTTTTTCTTCGTTGTGCGCAAGGTCGTAGTACGCGCCAACACCGCCAATCAAATAAGGTTTATAATTGCCAACGCGCTGAGAACTGTATTTCAGATAAACAGGCAGGCAAAGCGGAACAGAAAGAATAGTTTGCCGCGTAAGTTCGTTGCTTGTCAGATTTTTGTAAGTCAATTCGCGCTCTACAAACTGCAAAGACGGATTTATCCGCACATTCCAATAATCGTGCAGGCGAAAATCAGAAATCACGCCAACCAAAAAACCCGGTTGCAGCCGTGCATCAGCAACAGCATATTTCACACCGTCGAAAGTTGTTTTCGCTGTTCTAATTCCAAAATCGGCACTGTTCATACCTACAAAAAAACCAAAATGCAACGCGCGTTCATCAACATAAGGATTATTTTGAGATGCGGATTTGGCTGAAAATAAGCATATTATAAAAATGCTTAATAATATTTTATTAGAATAATTCATTAATGGAAAATTACAAATTACGATTAATAATTCACGAATAAAAACGAAAAATAAATATTATTATTGTATAAAAATATTTAATTTCTATTTTTAGTCATTACAAAAACATATTATTGCACGTAAATAAAGCAGCCTCGCCGCTGAATTATATATTGTAAAAATATGGAATGTTTTTCACAAAAAAATATTACTTTTGTTCAAATTATTGGAGAAAATATAAAAATAATAAATTAAGATGAAAAAACTTCTGCTTGTAGATGCTTATGCGTTGATTTACAGGGCATATTACGCTTTTGTGCGCAATCCGCGTGTTAATTCTAAAGGATTGAATACTTCAGCAATTTTCGGTTTTGTAAATACTCTTGACGAAGTGCTTAGAAATCAGCAGCCTACTCACGCAGCAGTGGCTTTCGACCCTGCGGGAAAAACATTTCGGCACGAAGCATACGAGCAATACAAAGCGCAGCGGGAGGCAACGCCCGAAGACATAAAAATTGCTGTTCCGTATATAAAAAAAATTGTGGCGGCTATGAATATTCCGATTCTCGAAGTGGCGGGATATGAAGCAGACGACGTGATTGGAACTATGGCTAAAATTGCTGAAAATCAAATGTTTGATGTGTTTATGCTCACACCCGACAAAGATTACGGGCAGTTGGTTTCCAACCGCGTTTTTATGTATCGTCCGCGATTTGGCGGCGGTTACGAAACACTCGGCGTAGATGAAATAAAACATAAATTTGATATTAAAAATCAAAATCAAATAATTGATTTGTTGGGACTTATGGGCGATGCATCGGATAATATTCCTGGTTGCCCGGGAGTTGGCGAAAAAACTGCGGCAAAACTTCTTGCCGAATTTGACACAATAGAAAATCTATTGCAAAATACCGACAAATTGAAAGGCGCATTAAAGCAAAAAGTTGAGGAAAACACCGAGCAAATACGTTTTTCACGCTTTTTGGCAACGATAAAAACCGATGTTCCCATTGATTTTGATGAAAATCAATTGCTGCGCAAGCCGATTAATGAAAATGAATTGATTTCTATTTATAATGAATTGGAATTCAGAAGTTTAACAGCAAAGATTACAGGAGAAAAGCCAGCCGCTCCAGCTCGCTCTGCTGTGCAAACATCGCTTTTTGGAGAAGAAAATAATTCGGCGCAATTTGGAGTTTCTTCTGCGCAAAACGAACGAAACCTGCGCCAACAAAATTCCGTAAAACAGCAACAAATTGCCGTTCAAACTTCGCTTAATCAGGACAATGAAGCCGCGCATGCGTCAAACGCAGTGGAAACGCATACAGTAAATGGCGATTTGAGTACAATTCATTCCACGCCGCACAAATATATTTTGGCGGATACAAAAGAGAAACGCGCCGAGTTGATTTCATATCTTTTTTTGCAAAAAGCGGTTTGCTTTGATACCGAAACCACAGGAACGGACGTTTTTTTGGCGCAAATGGTTGGCTTGTCGTTTTGCTGGAAAAACAGCGAAGCGTTTTATGTGAATTTACCTGAAAATCAGAACTATACGCGAGAAATTTTGCAGGAATTTAAAGCGTTTTTTCAAAATGAAAATATTGAAAAAATCGGTCAGAATATTAAATTCGATTTGTTGATGTTGCAGCAATACGGCATCGAATTGAAAGGAAAACTGTTCGACACAATGATTGCGCATTATTTAATTTCGCCCGAATTGCGGCACGGAATGGATTATTTGGCAGAAATTTATTTGAAATACAAAACAATTCATTATGAAGATTTGTTTGCAAATATTGCGAAAACTCAACAGGACATTCGCAAAGTTGATATTGAATTTTTAAAAGATTATGCCTGCGAAGATGCTGATGTTACTTTTCAATTAAAGCATATTTTGGAACGCCAAATTGCTGAAAACAAGCAAGATAAACTGTTTTACGAAATTGAGATGCCGCTTATGCGCGTGCTTGCGGTAATGGAAAGCAATGGCGTAAGGATAGACAGTGCGGCTTTGGCTGAAAGTTCAAAAGTTTTAACTGCTGAAATGAATGAGTTAGAGGCTGAAATTCAGCAAATTGCAGATGAAAAATTTAACGTTTCTTCGCCGAAGCAAGTTGGCGAAATTCTTTTTGAAAAATTAAAAATCGACCCCAAGGCAAAAAAAACAAAAACGGGACAATATACCACTTCTGAAGATTATTTGGAAAAATTGCAATATCGCCATCCGATTGTTGCTAAAATATTGGAATACAGAGGAATAAAGAAACTTTTGAGTACTTATATCAATGCATTGCCGCTTTTGGTAAATCAGCGCACAGGAAAAATTCATACATCTTATAATCAAACAGTTACATCAACAGGACGATTAAGTTCTTCAAATCCGAATTTGCAAAATATTCCTGTAAGAGATGCGCAGGGCAAGGAAATTCGTAAGGCGTTCATTCCTGATGACAACGAAATTTTTGTCAGTGCCGATTATTCTCAAATTGAACTTCGCATTATGGCGCATCTCAGCGGCGATGAAAATATGCTTGAAGCATTTCGCAGCGGACAGGATATTCACGCGGCAACTGCAGCAAAAATTTTTCATATTCCTGTAAATGAAGTCGATAGCGATATGCGCCGCAAAGCAAAAACCGCAAATTTCGGAATTATTTACGGCATTTCGGCTTTTGGCTTGGCTGACCGCCTCAATATTTCGCGCAGCGAGGCGAAAGAACTGATTGACGGCTATTTCCTCACTTTTCCGATGGTGAAAATGTATATGGAAAAAAGTATCGAAAATGCGCGTAAAAACGGTTTTGTGGAAACAATTTTGGGACGCAGAAGCCGCCTGCCCGATATTAATTCCGCTAACAGTGTGGTGCGCGGTTATGCAGAACGATTTGCGATAAATGCGCCAATTCAAGGCTCGGCTGCTGATATTATTAAAATTGCAATGATAAATATCCAGCAAAATATTGAAAGACAAGGTCTTAATTCAAAAATGATAATGCAGGTACACGATGAACTGAATTTTACGGTTCCCAAATCGGAATTTGAAACTTTGAAAAAACTCGTTGTTGAACAAATGCAAAATGCTGTAAGATTGCAAGTTCCGCTTATTGTAGATTGCGGTGCAGGAGAAAACTGGTTAGAAGCGCATTGAAGTTATTAACCTCGCACTTATTGCTTTTCCAGCATACTTTTCAGCAAGGCGATTTGTTCGTCTTTTGCCATTAATGCGTTTTTCGTATTGTTCTATCAACTATTGTTTTTGAGAATTACGGGCAAATTTTTTGTCGTATGGCGTTGCCATACGCTATGTTATACAAGGCTTTCAGCCTTTTTAATATTTTGCTCATAGCGCTTTTACCTTTCGCGCTTTCGCCCTTTTACCTTTTATGAGGCTAAAACCTGTTCATTTCTGCACTTGCCTGCTCGCCCTTGTATTTGTTTTGAGCGGCATTGAAACGATAAGTAAGCGTCAATTGAAATGTTGGATTACACTCATTATATTCATTTTTTGAATAAATGTTATTGACATAAGAATAATCTTTATTTCTGTCGGTATTAAAAATATCATCTCCGTAAAAATTTATTCTAAATTTATCGTTAAAAAACGTTTTTACTAAATAAAAATTTGCTATGAATGTATTATGTACATAATGAAAAGAACTATTTCCGCAACTTGTATATTTGGTTTCCAAACCAATTTGAAAGGTTTTGTTGAATTTAAAATTATTTTTCAGTTTAACATAATACATTGGTTTGTTGAAAGT
>JGI20171J14444_1000286_pt1 | contig 15995 bp, 11 predicted proteins | sample TergutNc150P4_FD_14444 | JGI IMG/M metagenome (IMG submission 14444) | reverse complement strand
GCATTTTTCCGTAAGTTCCGCTGCGCTTCACATACGGTTATTAATATATTGCTCTACGAGCAAAAATTAATATCTTTATCCTTTCGTGCCTTCGCCCTTTCGTCCTTTCGCCCTTTTTCCCTGTTTATCTATTTTGCAATTCTTCTATTTGGGCTTTCAAATCATTTATCTGCGCTTGCTGCTCCTGAATGGCTTTGGTAAGGATAGGGATTATCTCTGTGGTGTTTAAGCCGATAAAATCGTCAAACATTGTAGTTACCAAGTCATAACCCGCCATATTTTCCTGATTCATAACTTCCTGTACATCCTGTGCGATAAAACCGAGCATTTTTTCTGTGCGGTTGTTATACACAAACTCTACAGGTTTGAGTTTGGATACAAAATCCAACCCCTGATTTATAGGCTTAATATCGTGCTTGAAGCGGCGGTCAGAAAGATAATTCCAACCGTTTGAAAAGACACGGGCGGTATTGGGCGTAGCACTGTTGGAGTAAACAGTCCCTATGGTTATTTCATTGCTTACAGAGTTTGAAGATGCTTGCATAGAACTTCCAATAACAATGTTACTGGATCCTGTTTGCAAACTTCCGCCTGTCGACATTCCAATAAAAATGTTACCAGCTCCCTGTATAAGACTTACACCCGCATCACTTCCTATTGCTATGTTGTCACCTCCTTGTCTATTTGTTACTTTGTTAAGAGCCCTATTTCCTAATGCTATGTTTGAATTGCAATTCGTTGCATGTTCTAATGCGCTACATCCAATTGCAATATTAGCATTTCCAGTTGCACCCATTTGCAATGCGCCTGCTCCAAAAGAGATGTTGCCTACTTCAAAATTAAACTCAGTGAACTTTGATTGCAGCCATCCAATCTGTACGCCATTACGTTTAAAAACAATATCCTGATTGTCAGTTGTACCAATGAAGTTGGTGCCTGCTGTTGTGCCCGCATTACCTGTAGTGAGCCAAGCAGATGCAGGCGTATATTTTGCGCCGTCATATACCAGTACCTGCTGATTTGCAGGCGCTGTTGCAGATACTGGCGTGCTTTGTATCTGATTGGCGTTCCACAGCGGTGCGGTGTTGTTCACTGTCAGCGTTGCATTGTTCGCACCTACAATCTGACCTGTTCCATTAGCAATGGTCAAAGGCGCTGTTGCTGTGGCGCTTGCAGTCGCTGTTGTAATATCCTTTTTTACTAATGCAGAGTTTGCTGTCGAGTAAGTAAAGTTTGTTCCGTTATAAACTAATGTGTTGTTTGTGGTCGAAGGTGTTCCGCTTATGGTTTTACCCTGTATCTGATTGGCATTCCAAAGCGGTGCTGTATTATTCACAGTCAAAACAGCATTCATTGAATTTATTACCTGTCCTGCTCCGCCTGTAACATTAAGTGGCACTGTTGCACTTGCATTGGACGTTGCTCCTGATGTAATATCTTTTGCTCCCGGTACTTTCAGGTTGTAAACAGTAACATCACCTGTACTTGTAGATGAACCTAATGTCAAGCCGTTTGAACCATTGTCGATTGTGGTGTTTTGAGTCAGATTGCCGCCAAGCTGTACATTGCCGTTATTTGAAGTAAGTCCATTTGAGGCGCCTGCAACCAGATTGATAACAGTTGAATTTGTTCCATCGTTCAGAGTCAGCACATTGGTTGTCGGATTGTAAGTGAAAGAAAAGTCAGAAGGCGATACTCCTCCTGTTCCTTTTAAAGACTGCCACACTGAACCGTCAAAATAGTAATATCCCGCTGCTGTAACATTAACAGTTTTCGCACTTGCTGTTCCTACTGCGTTTGTTGCATACACTACTGCGCCTGTTTGGGCTGTGCTGTAGGCGGCATCTTTAGCTTTGAGCTGGTCGCCTGTGAGGCGCGGGGCAATAAAGCCGTCCGCCATTGTTGCATCGCTCGGTTTGCCAACTATATCAAGAGTTGCCTTTGGGTCATCGGTATTAATACCAACTTGTGCGCTTACTTTCAGAGCCGCACCGCTCATTATCAGGGCTATTATGCCCGCTAAAATTAATTTTTTGCTTGTCATTTTAATTATTATTATTTTAATTTACCTCACTCCCAATCCTCTTATAACAAGGATATTGGAGTTAGGATTTGTTTTTGTTGTTTTATTTTAAATTGTATAATTATTAGTTTAACCTCTCTATGCCTCTATCCCCCTTTGGGTACTTTCTCCAAAGGAGAAAGAAAAATGTAAATCATATTTTGAGAGAGGAGTTTGCTTTGCGCGTTAAGATAGGAGTTTTGTAGATGGAGGAGGCAGGTTGCCTTGAGCGCAGGCAAAACTGCCGTTTGTGTGCAGGGCAAAATTATTGTTTGTAAAATACTTTGATGCAGAATCAAAGATTGGATAAAAAATATTTGCGTAAAATTTTGACAGAATAATTAATTTATGACTGTGATTGCTTTGCACAGGCAAAACTGCATTGCTACTTGTAAAACCGTTTATAAATGCAGTATCGCCCAAAGGCGAAAGCGGAGAATAAACGGTTTCTTTAATATGTTTTTTGATTTTTGCGCCGTTCTTTACAAGTTCGGTTTGCTTGCAATCTGTATTTTCAGAAATTATCCTTTGTGCAGCCGTTATATCCTCAATTTTTGCATAAACAAAAGAAATATTTCCTTTAATATCTTCGGCATTGGCAATTATTATATCACCGTTTATAAATACGAAGTCTGCGTTTTGGGTGCATGCCGAATGTGTTTGCCCCTGAATATCAAAATTATGATAATCAGAATTATAAGCGCCTGCTTTGCCGTAAGTTTTTATCTTTTCGCTTTTGGCTGTCTTTCTGTTTGCACAAACATAAGAAATATTTCCTTTAATTTCCGCAGCATTGGTAATTATTAAATCATTGCATATAAATACGTTCGCTTTATTTTTTGATGCGCTCGTCAAATGTGTTTGCGCCTGAACTTGCACATCAAACCCCGAAAATTGCAATACGCCAATCAACAAAAACGCCGCAAATAATTTATTCCAAACATTTTTGAACAGAAAATGCGCATTTTTTATAGAATGAAAGCAGAAAAACCGTAGGAATCTGTGATTATTTTCCTTAGTAATATTGAAAAATATGCCCGCAATCGTAAACGCATAATTATCATGTATTGACATGAAGGGTAAATAGCTTATATTCAGCACATTATGCGCTGAATCACCTGAAAACAATAATCTTATCCTGTCAGTTACAGTCATTTTAGTAAATTAGTTTAGTTAGTTAAGTTTAAAATTTTTAATTTGCAAACCGCTAAATGTTATCAATAAATTTTTATCAAAAAAAAACGTTAAAATCTTTTTTAGGTCTTACAGCCTTTCAAAACAAAGATTTTTCTTACCGTAATTTTAATTAAGGGCTTATAAAAATCCTAATTTATTAGTCAATTCATTTGTAAAAACATTTACTTTTGTTAATTAAACTTAAATATTTTTTGCTGTGTTATTTTTTTTTAAAAAAAAGGGCTACCTTTGCACTCTTGTATTAATGGAGGATAGCCCTCGCCGTCTTTAAACCGGCGGCATCGCTATGCCTGCTTTATTTATGTTTAAAAGACGTAGCAAAAATAGAATATTATTCTGTAATATAAAAATATTTTAGAATAATCATCTAATTATTTAACGTTTGTTATTTTTATTTAACTTTTATTAATATGTATATTACTGTAAATCAACGACTTAAGTTATTTATAAAGTCAAAAAAAATGAGTCAAACTAAATTTGAAAAACTAATTGGGTTGTCGAATGGCTATATAAATAATATAAAGGTACCATCTGAAGATGTTTTACAGAAGATTAATCTAAATTTTCCAGATTTAAATTTTCACTGGCTTTTCACAGGAAAGGGTAAGATGGTTTTAGTTGAAAATTCACAGGAAATGGGAAATCCCGATGGTTATAAAGATAAATATATTTGTGAACTGGAAGATAATAAACAGTTAAGAATACAAATAATTGAATTGTTGCGTGTAATGCAGGCGGCACCTGAAAATGAATGCAAATAAAAAAAATACGAAACTATTGGTGTCTGCGGAATTGACTGCGGGCTATGTCCAAGATTTCATACAAAAGATAATTCTGCATGCCCTGGTTGTGGCGGTTTGAAATTTAAAGAAAAGCACTCCCCCTGTGAAACTTTAAATTGTTGCGTAGTAAAAAACGGATTTGAAACTTGTGCTGATTGTAAAGATTTTCCCTGTTCTCGCTTAAAAACGAAAAGTGCAGACTCTGATTCTTTTGTAACGCACAAGAAAATGTTTTCAAACCTTGAAAATATCAAAACGAATGGAATCAAAGATTTTATTGATAAACAAAAAATACGGATTGATATTTTGAATGATTTATTGACATTTTGCGATGACGATCGAGCAAAAAGTTTTTTCTGTCAAACTTGTGCTTTACTGCCGCTTGACAAGTTACAGGAAATACATAATGAGTCACAAAAGGCGGTTACGAATGTAAAGTTGAAAGAAAAGAATAAATTTGTGAAAAAATTAATAACAGAAATTACCAATTCACTCGGCATTAAATTTGAAAATGAATAAAAAGACAAACTATTGGAGGTAAAAGAAAAATAAAGAATAAGTTTAGTGAAATCTGTTCTGTTTTTTGTTTCTCAAGCGATTGTTAAAAATTAAATTTAGAGCCTGTTTGAAAATTTTAGAAATTATTTATTACAAATATTGTTTGTTATTTTGGATTGCTTCGCTATCGCTCGCAATGACGGAAAACCCAATAACAGCGCGTCATTGCGAACTGCGAAGCAGGAAGCAATCCAGAAATTAAATAAAATTTAAACAAATTTCTAAAAATCTGTCGGCGCACCAAGATAACTCGGTTTCAAACCGCCGAAATCAAGCATAATTTTTTCCAAAACAATGCCGTTGTCAAGCGCACGGATTGTCAGAAAGTGCTGCCCTGCGGTTTTTATATTCATTTTTGTAACAGAATTAATTATACGCTGCGCCTGCCAATCGCCCAATTCGCCGCGATATTTTTCGTTGAAATTAACAATAATTTCCTGCCCGTTATCAATAGAAAGCGCGTAACGCAAACCTTTATTAGCATTAAAATTCAGCGTAGGCGCAAGCAAAACGTGAATATTTACATCGCCAACTGTTTTGTTTTCAAATTGATACGTCAAAGAAATATTATCATTTGGCTTAATTTCAATATTTCGCGGAAAAGTTATCACGCCCGAAAGTGTTCTTCCCAAATCGGATACTGTAATCCATTTTATATTAGCAGTTTCCATTTTTGATGAATAACTTTGTGCTTCAAACGAAATCACGCCGTTTTTTTCTATAAATTTTACCTCTTTGCTTTTTGTTTTTGGCTCAACATAAGTAATTTCCGGCATTGTTTGCTTTTCGGGCTGCTGCCAATAAGTATAGCCAATGTGTGTTTGCGACATCATAAAATCCCATTTCCCGCCTGCAATATCGTTGTGATAATGAACGGTCAAGAGTGAATCGCGCATATAACATTCTTTAACTTTATCTGCCCAAAAATTCGCTTCCACATTGTTTTCAGCCGCAAATTTCCGATTTTTTGCCTGAGCAAAATACATTTCATACAAATTACACATCGCATTTACAGGAAAAGCAACCAATTCATCAAAACAATCCTTATATTCATTCGGTAAAAGATTATAAAGTTGCAGCGCACGCAAATTCAAATTTTTATAATCATTTACAACACGTTCAAATTCATTGTAATTATCTAAACTGTAAGTATTTGCATCTAAAATTTCGGGAGTTACGCGGGTCATATATTTATTGTGTAAATTCAAAATTTCAGCCGCTTGCTTTGCATATTTTTCTCCAAACTGTTGTGCGCACCATTTTTGAGTATAATCCATTAAATTATTGGCATTGAATTGATTAGGATTCCAAGCCATATCCATAAAAAATGAAATCGGAAATTCCATCGGTTTGAGGTCGCCCACATTAACCACCCAAAGTTTACTTACGCCATATTGATACGTCAAATTCATTTGTTCCCAAACACGCTGTATTTGACTAACATTCAGCCATTTATAATTTCTCGGACCGCCAACATAATCAAAATGATAATACATTCCGTAGCCTCCTCCGCGTTTTGACGCATCTAAATTCGGAAGTTTGCGCACATTGCCCCAATTATCATCACAAAGCAACAAAATAATATCGTCAGGTACGCGCATTCCCTTGTCGTAATAATCCTGAACTTCTTTATACAACGCCCAAACTTGTGGTGTTTTGTTCAATGGTTGTTTTGTAATTTCTTGAATAATAGCGCGTTGGTCAGCAACAATTTTTTCTAAAAGCGCAATATTCGTACCTTCGCTCATCGGCTCATCTCCATCGCCGCGCATACCTACTGTAACAACTTTTTCCCAATTTTTCATTCTCTCCATTCCTTGTCGCCAAAATTTTTGTAAAACATCAGAGTTTGCCTGATAATTCCACGCGCCAGAGCCATATCGCCGCCATTCGTCGTGGGCGCGCCCCATTGGCTCGTGATGCGAAGTGCTGATTATTATTCCCATTTCATTTGCCAAAACGCCATTTTGCGGGTCATCATCGTAAAATGCGCTGCCCCACATTGCAGGCCACAGGAAATTGCCTTTTAATCTTAATATTAATTCAAAAACTTTTTCATAAAAATTATGATTAAAACCGCCGAAAGTTTTATATGCCCAGCCCGACAGCGCAGGGGCTTCATCATTGAGAAAGATACCGCGATATTCTACCGCAGGCTCGCCATCGGAATATTTTCCGTTTTTTACAAAAAGAGCATTTTGCTTGGCAACAGGTACATCAGCCCACCAATACCAAGGAGAAACGCCAATTTGCGCTGAAAGTTCGTAAATTCCGTAAATTGTTCCGCGTTTGTCGCTGCCTGCAATAATTAAGGCTTTTTTTACATCATTCATCGGATTATCAACGATTTGAATAAGAAATTTTTCGCGTTTGCCGACAAGGAAATTTTTGTCTATTTTCCCATTTTTTACTAAATTATCAATCATTTCCGACTGACCTAAAGTTCCGATAATCACAGCATTGGATTGGAAACCTTGTGGCAGTAAGCCTGTAACCAACCGAAAATCGTTCATCAAATTGTTTGCCGCACGGCGCACGCCCGCGTCGGTATCGCTAACCACCACGCTCGCCGCCATAGAATTGACCACAAGCGGAAAATCGTTGCCGCTGTTAGTTGTAAAAACAAATTTTTCGGCAGCAAAAAATTGATTTGAAAAGAAAATCAAAGACAGAAAAATAAAAAGAGAGTTTTTCATTATTATAATATTTTTTTAAGATTTAAAACACCTTTAAAAATTCAAAAATTATTTTTTTTCATTGAGCAAAGGCGCGTTAAACTCCATGAAAAATAGTTGAACAACTTTTGCAAAGTAACACAAAATAATTACAACCTGCAACAATTTTTCATAAAAATTGTTGAAATTATTTTATTCATAAAATATTTTTCACAGGCGACCTCAAACTTTCAATCAAACTTCTCAAACGCAGGCGGACAGAGCCGGGCGATGCAATTTCGTCAATTCGCAAAACAGTATGATTTTTGCCTGCATTGCGCAGAATTGCGCTCGCCTCTTCCATAAAAAACGAATCGGGTCCGCAGCCAAAAGAATTAAGTTGTATCATTTGCACGTTTTTCGGCAGGCGTGCAACTTCTAACGCCGTCTGTATTACGCGGTTAGGATACGACCATTGCGAAATGATATTAAGATTTTTGAAAGTTGTTCCTTCTTTTTTATTTTCCATTTTGCGAAAAACATCATCAGTCAACGCATTGACTCCCAAATCGGAAAGAATCTGTCCTATTTTTTGATTAATAAGCGGGTCAACGTGGTACGGGCGACCAGCAACAACAAAAACCAATTCATTGTTTTCCAAAGATTTTTTAAGAATTTCCTTTTGCGGTTCAATTAAATTTTTAAAAAATTCTTCACGCGCCTCAACCGCTTTTTTAAATGCCTGATTGAAAGTTTTTTTATCAATGCCAAACTGCTCGACATATTGCCAGCATTGATGTTTCAAGGTTTTTTTATCAATAAAATTTACAACAGGCTTATCAAATGGAATACCAAAATTCTTTTCAGGATTAATTGCCGAGCGAATAACTTCGGCATAACCGCTAACCACAGGGCAGTTGAACGAATTGCAGGAATTAACAAATTCCTGCTCTTCTTTTGTCACAATCGGGTAAAAAATTCTATCCACCCGCGCGGCAATCAAAGCAAGAATATGTCCGTGCACAACCTTTGCAGGAAAACAAATATTTTCGCTCATCACGCTGCCTACACCACTCTGATACAGCGACATAGTAGTTTCGGGCGACAATTTTACATTCAGTCCGCACGTCTCAAACAGCGTACGCCAAAACGGAAAATTTTCGTACATATTCAAAACGCGCGGAATGCCAAGAGTTATATTTTTTAACATCTTTATTTTGCTTTGGAACGGCAAAAGTACAAAATAATTTATAATTAAAATCAATATGCAAACTTAAAATTTTTGGTGATTATGTAAAAAGTATGCTATTATTGTTACTATATTTTGCGTAAAATTACAATTTTATTTTTGATTAAAATTTAAACTAACAACTGTTTTATAAATTTTTTAACATTAATTTTCTAATAATTTTAAAAAGAATTTTTTGATTTATGTTTTTTCATTAACTTTGCACACTTAAAAAACACCTTTTTTTAAGGAAAAAAATTCAAATGAAAGATACAAAATACATTTTTGTTACAGGCGGCGTTACTTCTTCTTTGGGAAAGGGAATTATTGCCGCTTCACTTGGGAAATTGCTGCAAGCCAGAGGTTTTAGCGTTACAAACCAGAAACTTGATCCTTATATTAATATTGACCCGGGAACGCTCAATCCGTATGAACACGGCGAATGTTATGTTACCGTTGATGGACACGAATCAGATTTGGATTTGGGGCATTACGAGCGTTTTTTAAATGTAGAAACACACAAAGCAAACAATGTTACCACAGGGCGCATTTACCAAAATGTAATTAATAAAGAACGCAGAGGCGATTTTTTGGGAAAAACAGTTCAAATTGTGCCGCATATTACCGATGAAATAAAACGCAACATCAAACTGCTTGGAACTAAGGGCGATTTCGATTTTGTGATTACTGAAATTGGTGGCACAGTAGGCGACATCGAAAGTTTGCCTTACATCGAAAGTGTGCGTCAAATCCGTTGGGAAATCGGCAAAAACTGTCTGATTATTCATCTGACTTATATTCCCTATCTTGCTGCTGCAAAGGAACTTAAAACCAAACCAACACAGCACAGCGTAAAATCTTTGCAGGAGCAGGGCGTACAGCCCGATATTCTCGTTTTGCGCACCGAACACGATATTTCGCCAGAAATGCGCACAAAAGTTGCGCTTTTTTGCAATGTTGAGCCTGAGGCGGTGATGCAAAGTATTGACGTGCCGACAATTTACCGCGTTCCTTTGAATATGCAAAAGGAAAAACTTGATGAAGTAGCATTGCAAAAACTCGGTTTCGACCTTGCAAAAACGCCCAAAGCCGATATGGAACAATGGATTTCGTTTGTTGAAAAACTTGAAAATGCAAAAAAAGAAGTTCATATTGGGTTGGTTGGCAAATATGTGCAACTGCCTGATGCCTACAAGTCAATCATTGAATCGCTTATTCACGCAAGCGCATACAACAACCGAAAATTGAGATTGGAACTTATTCTCTCCGATAAAATTACAGAAGAAAATATAGGAGATAAACTCGCTAATTTACAGGGAATTATCATTGCTCCTGGATTTGGGCAGCGCGGAATGGAAGGAAAGTTTATCGCAATAAAATATGCACGCGAACACAATATTCCATCTTTTGGAATTTGTATCGGAATGCAGGCAATGTGCATCGAATTTGCGCGAAATGTGCTTGGCTACGCCGATTCAAACAGCACCGAAATTGATTCTCATACAACTCACAATGTGATTGATATTATGGACGAGCAAAAAAATATTCTCAATCTTGGCGGGTCGATGCGGCTCGGAGCATATAAATGCCGCCTGAAAAAAGGTACGAAGGTTTTTTCAATTTATGGAAAAGAAAATATCAGCGAACGGCATCGACACCGCTTTGAATTTAATAATAATTACAAAGAAGAATTTGAACGTAATGGAATGATTTGCAGCGGTTTAAATGCAGAATCCAATCTTGTTGAAATTATTGAACTTAAAAATCATCGCTGGTTTATCGGTGTGCAGTTCCACCCTGAATACAGCAGCACGGTAGTACGTCCGCATCCGCTTTTTGTGAATTTTATAAAAGCGGCGATTGGGGAAAGTTAAAAAAAGTATGAATTTTGATTCTGATTTATTGAATTTAAAAATTTAAAAAATAATAAGATATGAAACGTTTATTTTTTTCTATTGCTTTAAGTATAAGTGTTTTAACAAATATTTTCGGACAGTTGAATTTGCCGTTTTCGCACCCAGATGCGCTGTTTGTGCAGGCAAAAGAATTTTTTGCCGAACAAAAATACGCTGCTTCGATGCGTTATTTTGAGGCTTTTTTGGCTCAAAATCCTGCTGCTGACCAATCGCAAAGGCTTGAAGCCGATTTTTATATTGCTGCAAATGCGTTTTATTTGCAGACAGATAATGCCGAAAACCTGCTTGACTCGCACGTGGCAAAATATCCGAACACGCCTTTTGCCGACCGCGCCGACTTTATGCGCGGGGTGATTGCCTTTTCACAAAAGCGTTATAAAGATGCGCTTGCAATGTTTCAAAACATTGATGACAACCAACTTACCGAATATGAACAGGTTGATTTGAATCTTTATAAAGGATATTGCTTGATAGAAACTCGAAATTTTGAGCGGGCGCGAACAACTTTTTTGCAACTCAAAAAAATGAACACGCGCTACAACAACGCCGCAACTTATTATTACGCTTATTCCGAATATATGCTTGGCAATTATGATGCGGCATTGCCTGATTTTCAGGCGATTGCAGATATTCCGCAATACGCAAATATTGTCCCTTATTATTTGACGCAAATTTATTATTCAAAAAAGAATTATGTTAAAGTAAAAGAACATGCCGATTATTTATTGAAAAATAATAGTGAAAACCTGAATAATGCAGAAATTTATCGTATTTTGGGAGAAATTGCTTTTGAAGAAAAAAATTATACATCTGCAATTTCAAATTTAAAAAATTATGAAAAACTTTTTCCGCAAGTGCTGCGCAACGATATGTACATTTTAGGTTTAAGTTATTATAATACAAAAAATTATAAAGACGCTGCAAATTATTTATCGAAAGTTACAACCGAAAAAGACAGCATTGCCGAAAATGCATATCTTTATTTGGGCAATGCTTATGTGCATCTGGGCGACAAAAACAACGCGCGAATGTCGTTTCAAGCGGCTTTGACAACAAATTTCAATGCAGCAGTGCGCGAAGAGGCGATGTTCAATTACGCACTGACAACCTATGAAACCACACCCGGACTTAACTCTGCTCAAACAGCCAAAAGCACAGCCATTTTCGGAGAATCAATCAAAGCATTTGAAAATTTTATACAGAATTTCCCAAAATCCAAACATATTGATGAAGCATATAACTATTTGTCGTCCATATATTTATCAACTCAGGATTATACGGCGGCTTTAAATTCTATCAGTAAAATTCAAAAACCAAACACGCAAATACTTGAAACAAAGCAATATTTGTATTATCGTTTGGGAATTATCGATTTCAATCAAAATAAAATTGATGCGTCAATTGAGAATTTTACCAATGCAATAAATACTACATCAGCAGGCAAATATGCAGCGGAAGCATTGTTTTGGCGAGGTAACTCCTACTACAAACAGGAAAAATACAGTGAATCGGGAAAAGACTTTCAAGCATTTTTTGCAAATGCAAATTCCAAAAACAGCGAAAACCTGACGGCAGCCAACTACAACTACGCTTACGACTTTTTTGCACAAAAAAATTATGCGCAGGCAAAAGAATGGTTTTTGAAATATGTAAATGCTGAAAAATCCAAAAAATCAAACACTTATGCCGATGCGCTCAATCGCATTGGCGACTGTTTTTTCTCCGAGCGCGATTTTGCCAAAGCCGACAATTACTACACGCAGGCAGCCGCAGCAAATGCTTCTCAAGCCGATTATGCAATGTTTCAGTCGGGTTATGTTAAAGGATTGCAAAAAAATTATGATGGAAAAATTTCGCAACTCAATGAATTGATAAAAACTTTTCCAAATTCTGAATATGCGCCGCAGGCAATGTTTGAAACCGGACGCGCTTATATTATGAAAAATAATAATAATCAGGCAATTAGCACTTATAATAATTTGATTCAAAAATATCCGAATTCACAAATGGCTCGCCGAGCGGGGTTGGAAATCGGAATGATATATAACAACGAAGGGAAAAGCAACGAGGCAATAACTGCTTACAAATCAGTAATTTCCAAAAATCCAGGCAGCGAAGAAGCATACGCTGCACTTGGAGCATTGGAATCACTTTATATTGACCAAAATAATACGCAAGCATATCTCAACTACGCCGCCACGCTTGGAGCAATGGGTAAACGCACCGAACATTATGCCGACAGCATTTCGTATTTAGCCGCTGAACGTCAATATATTAGCGGAAATTTTGAAAAAGTAATTCCTTCGCTCAAATCTTATTTGCAAAAATATTGCCCCGGCGGACGCGACTGCATAACCGCCCGTTATTACCTCGCCGACAGTTATTATCAAATAAAAGATAAAGAAAATGCTTTGCGCGAATTTGCCGAAATTGCCAACGGCAGCATAACAAAATATACTGAAACCGCAGTAATGCGTTGTGCTGAAATCACTTACGACCAAAAGAATTTCGCACAATCGCTCGCATATTTCAAAAAATTACTGACTTTTGCTCAAACAACAGAAAATAAAAACGCCGCACGATTGGGCGTTTTGCGATGCAGTTTTTTCACAAACGACTATCAATCAACAATTTCCACAGCCAACGAAATTATTTCCGACAATTATTCTTCTGAAAATACGAAAAATGAAGCGCGTTTTGACAGAGCGAAATCGTACCTCGCTACCAATCAATCAGATAAAGCAGTTGATGATTTGAAAATTTTGGTGCAAAATCCGCAAACTGAAAGCGGTGCAGAAGCAAATTTTTTATTAGCACAATATTATTTCAGTAAAAAACAGTTAGATATTTCAGAAAAAACCATTGAAAATTTTATTGGCAAAGGCACGCCTTATCCTTATTGGCTGGCGCGTGCAATGGTGTTGCTGGCAGATATTAGTGTTGAGCGCAAAGACGATTTTCAGGCAAAACAGTATTTGCTCTCTTTGCAGCGCAATTACACCGCCCAAGATGACGTTCAACCAATGATTACCGAACGTCTTGCAAAGATTGAGCAACGAGAAAAAGCAAAACTTGTAAAATAAATTTCAAATTCAAAAATTTCAAACTAAATTTTAAGAATAAAAATTTTTATGAGTAAAATAGGAATTATTATAGAACGCGAATACAAAGCGCGGGTAATGAAAAAATCATTTATTATCATAACGCTGATAATGCCTTTGCTGATGGTGCTTCTAATGATTGGACCAACGTTGTTGACAAACATGAGCAATTCAGGCGAATGTAATATTACGGTGATAGACCAAACAGGACTTTATCGTAATATATTGAGAGACAGTACAAAATATCATTTTATTTTTGCCGACCAAACGCCCGAAGAGATTCGCGCAATTCAGAAAGACAAAAACGCAATAACTGCGCTGCTTATAATTACAGACACTTTGACAAAAAATCCGAATGCGGCAACGATGTTTTCATACCAGCAAATTGATATGGAAACGAAAAACTACATTATAAATTTGCTTGATAAATACGTGGAACACGAAAAACTTGCGGCATACAACATTCCTAATATTAAGCAAATAATAGCAGATTCTAAAGCAAATATCGACATAAAAACAATCCGCTGGAGCGACGACGGCAGCGAGCGTGTCGGTTCATCGGAACTTGCGCTTGTGCTGGGAATGATTATAACTATACTGATTTTTATATTTATAATGAGTTACGGCACTCAGGTGATGTCAGGCGTTATTCAGGAAAAAACCAACCGAATTGTTGAAGTGATTGTGTCGTCTGCAAAGCCTTTTGAGTTAATGATGGGCAAAATTATTGGCGTGGCATTAGTCGGGCTGACGCAAATGCTGATTTGGGGAATGCTTATCGGCGTACTTTACGGCACGTCAATGGCGATAATGTCGCCGCAAGTTTTGCAGCAATCAACCGAAATAACCGCTGCAATGAGCAACGGACAAATAGCCGCAGGAAATCAAGATATTATGGGCGAAATTTTCGGCGCATTGCAGGGAGTGAATTTTATGCAAATAGGCATTTTGCTTGTAATATATTTTCTTGGCGGTTATCTGCTTTACGCATCGCTTTTTGCGGCAATGGGTTCGGCGGTGGATAGCGAAACCGACACACAGCAATTTACTATGCCGTTTACAATGCCTCTGTTTTTTGCTATGTATGCAGGAATTAGCGCATCGCAACATCCTGACTCTGCGTTGGCGTTTTGGACTTCGATAATTCCTTTCACTTCGCCTGTGGTAATGATGGCGCGGCTGCCATTCGGAGTTGATATGTGGCAAATTGTGTTATCGGTGGCATTGTTGGTGTTGTCGTTTTTGGGCTCAACGTGGATAGCAGCAAAAATTTACCGCACAGGAATACTTATGTACGGCAAAAAACCTTCGTGGAAAGAATTATGGAAGTGGCTGAAATATTAATTATTTTAACACTACAAATCCTGCACAACTGCAACAAATTATTTTTTTACAATACTGCGCAAAAACTCAATTTCGGTTTTCAAATGAGCAATTTCGTTTTGCAGACTTTCCATAAAATTTTGTGTTAATTCTTTGTTCTCTTGATAATAGTTTTCAAATTCTTGATGACCAATAAAAGTTGCATTGTCATTGTTTGTTTGATGATATACGTGGCTTGCTTTTTCGTCAAGCAGTTCGCTTGCAGAAGTCTTAAGAATTGCTGCAATTTGCACTAAACGCTCAACGGATAATTTGCATTGATTGGTTTCAATTTTTCTGTATGCAGTGTGCGAAATTTGAAGTTCGTCAGCCATATTTTCTAACGACAAACCGCGTTCTTTACGAACATCACGAATTTTTGTGAGAAATTTTTCCATAAAAGTTTCATTTTTAAAGCGCAAAAGTACATATTTATGCTAAAAAGTTTCAAAATATTTAAGAAATTCATTATACTTTTGTTGCGTCAAAAAGATTTGTTGGCATTACAATGAAACGACTTATTTACATATTATTTCTGCTTTTGAGCGTACAGATTTACGCTCAAAATTACTCTGCAAAATCAAATCAAAACGACAGTTCGCAGAAATATTATGACATCGCTTTCAACGAAATTGCCGCAATGCTTGACGGCAAGCAATCATTGAGCATTGCTCGCGCTGTTTTCCTCGCAGAATGGGCGTATCTTGAAGGGAAACCAAATTATCAGGCATATTGCGACACAATAAAAACTGCTGCAACTTTTATCCAAAAATTCATAAAAGCCAATCAGTTGGAAAAATACAAAACAGGCAAAAATATGGCGCTTGTCGAATATTTTTTTAATCCATACTCAGGAAATGCTTACAAATCATTCACTTACGATTTTAAAGACGACGGCGGCGCAGAAGATTTTACAAAACAATTTATAACCAAAATAATACCTGTCTTGCCAAGCGCAATAACCTATTGACGGTGCTTTTTCAGAGTCAGTTTTTCCAACTTTATTACGCCTCGCACGCACCAATCTGCATATTTCAACAGGTTTTGAGTCAATACAATAAGTATCTTCAAACTCGTCTATATCTTTCGCAATACACTTGCGATTTTTTTCTTTTAATCCAAACAGTAATTTTCG
>JGI20171J14444_1000280_pt1 | contig 16147 bp, 14 predicted proteins | sample TergutNc150P4_FD_14444 | JGI IMG/M metagenome (IMG submission 14444) | reverse complement strand
GCACCATAGGATAAAAAACAGCGGGATACTTTTGAACGTCTTTTTTTTCAAGAACGACAGCCATACTATCCACATTCGGCTGGGGATAAAAGGACGAGGGGCGGATCGTCATTAACGGTTTTACTTTGTAAGCAGAGGCGCACAATACGGAAAAAGACGAATAGTCCGGCGTACCGGCGGACGCCGCCATGCGCTGGGCGACTTCTTTTTGCACGGTAACAACCATGCGTGAAAAAATACGGTCGTTTTCGATTAAGTCCGCCAACAGCGCCGCCGCCACATTGTACGGAAGGTTCCCAAACAGAAACGGCGCTCCCGATTGGGCTTGCCATGTTTTCATTACATCGCCTTCAACAAGAGTAAAATTTTTATCCTCGGAAAAAATATTTTTTAAAACACGGATAAAGCCCATATCAATTTCAAACGCTTTTACCTTTAACTCTTTTTCAAGAAGCAAAGCCGTCATTGCGCCGAGACCGGGACCAATCTCCCATACCTCGTCCCCGTTTTGAGCGTCCAAAGCCTGCACGAGCGACTTCCTTGTTTCGGGGTTAATTAAAAAATTCTGCCCGAATTTTTTCTGCATTCCAAGCCCCTCCTGATCAAGAAAGGCGCGCAAGGCGGACGCGGAATTATAATTGAGCGTCATAAGAACGGTTCCAATTTTAACAGGGACAAACGCCGCCTGTATTCAAAGACGACGATTAACAGCGAGAGGACAAGAGAGAGAATGATTATCGATAACGCGCCTGCGGAAATGCCGGGAACTTTCCCCGAGACGGAAGCGATTACTTCCATTACCCTGTACAGGACGGATAGCGGCAGATTCAGCAAGGCGGAGAGCGAAAGAAAATCCAAGGCAAGCCAGATTATTGAACCGATCATAAAGACGGTTGTAAGCGGAACCATCACAAGCCCTGTTATAATTCCAACGGGGGCAAGGAGTCCGAATGTTGAGCCGCAAACGCCGGCTGTGGCAAGGAATGCGCCGCAGGAGAGGGCAAGGGGCTGTAACAAAAAATCCGGGGCTTTGCCGGCAAGCAGAGAGTAAAGAGACTTGCCGATTATTAAAATGCCTATCAACGCCAGATATGAAAGAATAAAAGAGATACTGTTTCCGGCGGACGGGGTTGCGATAATTTGAATAATGAATGAAAGCGATAATATTGACAGCGGCTTTTTAGGCAAAGCCCCGAGGAGCGTTAACACTCCCAGAATATACATCATTGCGGCTCGGTTAAGGCTGGGCATTGACCCCACCAGAAAACAATAAAGTAAAATGATAGCCGCGCCGCAAATAGCGGACGCTTTTAAACCAAGCGGCTTTTTTAAAAGGAATGTTATAAGCGCGGCAAGTATCGCAAGATGCATTCCCGACAAAGCCAATATGTAGGACAGTCCTGAGTTTCTGTACATGACAGCCAACTCGGTATCTAGGTTGTCTTTTATTCCCAGAAGCAGAGCAAGCGCAAGTCCTCCCCACTGTTTGCCGCCAAAGCGTCTTATCAAATTTAATCTTATATTTGTACGCAATCGCTCTATCGGCGGCGGCGCTTTTACAACATGCAATGACTTTGCGCTTAAAGACCAACTCCCCTTCTCATTGAGCCGAGGCGAACCTTCAGCAAAAACTACCGCCCCTCGCCCGAAACTTTTTAGCCTATCCGCGTTTTCCGCAGAGATAAAAACCGCAACCTCTCCCCTGCCGCTCGCACGCGTACTTCCCGCGGCGCAGCTGCGTAATGTTACCATGACTATCGCTTTTCCGCCGGAAATAATCCGAGGGTCTTCCAACAGCGTGCCTTCAATGGCGGTTATTTTATTATCAGGAAGACCGAACGAAACTTTATTTTGCCCTGAGTCCGCCGCGCAAATGCCNAGGGCAAGCCCGACGATTAAGGCGGCTGTGCAGAGAGAATACAGTTTTAACGCGCGTGATTGCGTGTTAAGGGAAGACATGACCGTTAAAAGATTGAACAGCGCAAGGGAGAGCAATACAACGGCGGCGATTACGGGTTTAGCGCAGTGAAATAAAAAATAAAAACCAACGGCCGTTCCAAGAGCGGCGCACAGGAGAGGAGTAATACGAAGACGCTTTAGAAACTGAATTACCATTTAAGGCGAGCAACCGCCTCCTTTGCCGCGGCTTGAATCTCTTCGGGGTAAGATAAATAACTTACGGTTAATAAATGATCAAAGGCGGCATTATAGCCGATTTTTCCAAGTGATTGAACAATCGCCATTGTTATTTCAGAATCATAACTTCCTGTGCTTTCTGTTCTGGCGTTAATAAGTCCAAGTTGCAAACAAAGTACGAGTGCGGCATCTGAATTTCCAACCGCACCGAGACATGTAATCGCTTCGATAAATCTTTCTTTCGGAACCGTATTCTGAAGATAATCGGACTGCACACGGTAGTAGTGCCGTATCGCAAGAGCGTTGGCACGTGTCCACCTAAGCCGTGTAAGCAGTAAAACCGATGAATAACGCATTGCGGTAAGATCGATATTATTATCCGTGGAAGCTAATCCCTGTTCAAGCGCAAGCTCCGCAAGCTGTCCGCGCTGTGATACCGTCAACCTGTCGCTGTTTACTCCCATCGTAAAAGCGGCAAATTTTTCTTCCGGCGGATTATGTGTTATCACATTTACAAGAAATTGTTGAAGGTTTCCGGGAATTACTTCTAACGCTCCTTGCGCTTCGGAAGTAATTACCTCGGGATACCCGGCATAGAGTACCGAAAAAAGAGCGGGATAAGACGAGTTGTCTCCCAATTCCATAAGCGTGGAAATACATACGGATATTATCGTATAATCTACGGTTTCGCCCGATCTGAATAAAAGATTTTTACCCATCAAATAATTATTGATATTTTCTATAATTACCTTGTTTCCTTTTCCCAAGGTTCCCAATCTAACAAGAATATCGGCTCCTGTTTTTGAATCGGGGTTATCCAGAAAAAGCCGCCAAAGAGAAGAAGCGTCTTTAATATTGGAAATATCGACTTTTCCGTCTTGCGGATCGCCGTAAACAATTGAAGCGACTAATATCAATAAAGAAATTAATAGCAATTTTTTACGCATTGACTGCCTCCCCCGACTTTTGAACCGGTTGTTGTACGGCTTGTTCCGCGGATTTTTGAGCCGCTTGTTCCGTCATAACTTTGGCTTCATTTTCCAATACACGGAACGGAAGCTCGTCTTCATCTTCTTCCGGTAGTAAATTAAAGACTTCACATAAAAGATAATTTCTGGTTCCGATAGGAAGCGGATCCGCTTCCATGTGTACAATCGTTGTATTAGTCTCGCGATAGTAGTCTACAGAACGCACAGTACCGGGAACGCAGACAGGTATCTTATCAAGTAAAAATTGTACTTTAAAACGAAGACCTACTGTAACCTGTCCCAATACTTTAAAAGCGCACCCTGAATCGGAAATATCTTCCAGCATTACTCTTAATCCCGCAGATTTTTCAAGCCTGTGAGGATTATCGTTATCATTGACAAGATACAAAAACGCCGCTTTTTGAAATTTAACGCGCATGGATTTTCTTTTTTGCGTCCTGAAAAGCGAATCATTATGTTCTATTTTTAACGAAGAAATACCTTTGGAAAAAACCTCGTCTACCACTTCGGAATCAAAAACATATCCGGCGTCGTCTTCGCGCCAAAAATAAACGGATATTTTAAGACCGTACCATTCCATGGTATTTTGCGTACTGGCGTTTACAGGACGCGCAATGGCAAGATAATTGCTTGAATTTTTTACAACCTCTGATTTATAAACGCCGGTTCCCGCCAGCAAAACCCTTAACGGCTGTCCTTCGCTGATTTGGCGGGAAGTGGAAATTTTTGTCTTGTTCTCGGAAGACTGCATCTCTATTTTTTTGTAATACTCAAAAATCCTTGAAAGGAATAACTGTGTCACCGGATTATTATACTCTCCCGACAAATGCAAAGTTTTTACCATAGAGCGGATAATTATTTCAAATTGTTTTTGAGACTTAAAAATGTTTATCGGGTCTTTAATTCGGCAGTTGGCGGCAAGCTGTTTTAACTGTTCCATGTCTTTTATGGTAAAACCGGCTTCCTTTCCTTTTGCAAAAAATTGAAGCCAGTTGCCGGACCTTTCCTTTCTGGAATTTGTAGCAAACATAATGCCCAAGAGAAGACAAAATACTAGAACAAGAAACGCTAACAATTTTCCCTCACAAATCCGTGATTATTCTTTATATATTTATTATAATACAGAAATAAGCTTATGGGTATATATATAGAGGCTCTTACACTGTATATTCTCCTTTTTTTGCATGGATCGATTGCCTTATTTATAGGCAGTGGGGTTGAAGCGGCGAATTTATCAGCAACAACGGAACTTATAAATATTTTTGCGTATTTTCTCCCGGCGTTAATCCTTATTTGGCGTTTGATTTTTAAAGCGCGAACAATCGAAATATGGGCTGTAAAACCGGGCAAAAAAGACCTTTTATCCTTTATTATCACATTCCCCTGCCTGTTAATTACGGGTTTTTTTGCAACTATAATAGGCTCATATATCAGCGGATCTGCCGAAAATATAACGCTTAATTTACCCTCCACCATTACAGAATGGGTATTACTGTCTATTACATGCCTTTTATCCGCCTACCTTGAAGAAAGTTATTTCCGTTTTTACCTGTTATCAAAAAGGGAAGAATTTAATCTGAATGCCCCGTCCGCATTGGCGCTTTCCGTGATTTTGTTTTCTATCTGCCACATTTACGAGGGACCATGGGGGTTTTTAAACGCGGTTATCTCCGGCACGATTCTAGGCTTTGTTTTTTTACGGTACAATTCATTCCACGGTATCGCCATAGCGCATACCCTGTATAATATTTCAGTTTACGCTATTTCCAAATTAACTGTTTAAAATTGATAGCTTATTCCAAGCAAGGGACAGAAAAATCCGCTTGGAGGATAATCGCCGGCTATGGGGAACACATGCAGATAATTAAAACCCAATTCAAGTAAAAGATGTTTTTTTATAAGGAAATAAATAGAAGCGCCCATGCTTGGAATGAGTCTGTTAGCATAAATACTTTCTTCCGACGCATAAACATTCATAATATCGTTATGGAAATATTCCCTTTGTTCCTGAGGCATTTCATGCCAATTTTTCTGAATATCAATAGTAGGATACAATAAGCCTATTTTAAAACCAACGCCGAATATTTTCCTAGGCGACCATTTCTCGGTAAGAATATTAAACCCTAATGTATAAAAATAAAATTTCCAGTCTTCAATATTGCCGTACCTGTTTGTATCAAATGTAATTTGAGGTCCGATATACATATCCAACGGAAGCTTAAATACAATACTTGTGTACAGTCCTATGTAACTATCACCCGAATCGCCGAAATATTCATTTCCATAAAGAGATATTCGTTTCCCAATACCTAATTCCGCGCCCATTCTAAAAAAGACGGTTTTTTCTTTTTCCGTATTTTCCGGCTCTTCTTCCTCCGCTTTTTCTCTTTCAGGTTCAAGTTCATATTTCGGTCTGAGCGCGGTTTTGGCTTCGGGTTCGGGTTCTCTGAATTGATTCGGCTTCGTAACGGCAAAGACGTGTATATTTGACCACGGCGATCCTTCCGCGGGTCTTCCAAGAAGATCGTACGGTATTACGCGAAAACGATAAGGTCCGGGAGGCAGAGAAACTTCGATAAATTTAGCTTTTGTGGTTTCTTTTAAATACGGAATATATGCTCCGTTAATCTCCCTTTCAAAAACAACTTCATAATACAGGGTATGTTCTCCGCCTTTCCATACAAACCGCTGAACATATTTAACTTCATCGCCGTTTTCTTCAATAAAATAACCCGAGGTCTGCGCCGAAAGAAGGGAGGTAAATACAAATAAAATTATCACAAATAATAAATACTTTTTATTATTAATTACCATACAAAATCCCCGCATCTTCAATTTCAACCGGGCTGGGAGCAGGAAAATTTACCGTAAAGAAACTATCCGTTGTTTTACCATGTTGTTCAATAACATTGTTGCGTCCCATTCTTACCGCTTCCACCTGCCAAACAAAATTTCCTTTTTCCAGCAAACGCAGATTATCCATTGTATAGCGCGTGTTTCTGTTTATCGTTGTACGAAGAATTTGCCGTCTTCCGTTTGATGTCTGTTCGTAAAGAGTAAAAATATAGGCGTTTGCTCCCCGTACCGGCGACCATCTGAAATTAACCGCTCTTTGAGACAGAAGCTGGTCAAAACCATAAGTCGCTCTCTGCGCAGGCTGAATAATTTGCGGTGCGGCAAATAACGCGGGAGGCGGCGGAGTTTTTTCGGGAGGCGGTTTTACCTCTTCGGGAACCTGCGCTTGAACAGCGGCGGACGCTGCCGTTGACGGCAAAGGAGTTTCCATGAGGATTTCTTTGGGCACTTCGGGAGGCGGTTTTACCGGAGGCGCTTCTTCGGCAAGCCATTCCGCAATATTGCCGTTTTGAACAGGTTCGGTTCTATCCGGTCCGTGCTGTTCTACACGGAAAAAAGATACATTGGAAAAAACAGGACTGCTATTATAGGGTATCGGAAGACCGAGCATTACGCGCCAATACCATAATCCCCGTCCCAAACTATTTACAGAGGAAAAAGTAGCGGACGTATTTACGTTAATACGCAAATTGGAAAAATCCGGCGTATTACTGACTTGCAAAATGTAAGAAGATGCATCCTCTATACTTGTCCATTGGAAATTTAAAGACGGAAGTTCATCACTGTAATGGAAAACGCTGTTTGCGGCGGGACTTAAAAGACGAGGCTCCGGTATTTTACGCAGAGGCACTTCCTCTACAAATTTCTGGACGCTTTCAAAAACTTTTACCGTCGGCTCTCCTTTTTCAGGTACTGCGGCGCGTACAACGGTTCCGGGTTCCGATTTTACTTCCTTTCCGTTTAAATTAAGCGAAACTTTTTCCGCTCCCTTTTCGGCAAAAACGGCTACGGTTCCCGAAGTCATTATAATTTGCAACCCTTCGCCGTCGGGAGAAAGAACGATACGGATAAGCGTATTCTCGTCTAATTCTATGCTATTGCCTTTAATGTAAAGAGTTGCGGCGGAAATATCCGCAACGCGAATTAAATCTCCAACATATACGGGCGATTCGGTATTTAATCTGTCCCAAATAACACGGTCGCCAAGCCGTCTTTGGACTGTATTTTTTTTAATTACAACAGTTCCGGCGGGCTCGACATTCTGCAGTCTGAAAGTGTTTAACAAGTCCAGCCTGAATAAATAAAGACTTGCAACGGCAATAAAGAGGAAGAAAACAATTATAAATAAATCAAGAAAACGAAAAACGCTTCTTTTTCTATAATGCGGTTTGTTTCCCATTTCTTATTTTGCAGCCTCGCCAATTTTATATTTCTTTTCATCAGCGTTAACGTCTACTTTAGCGAGATCGGGCGGGTCAATTCCCAAAAGGGAGCGGACTTCGTTTAATGTTTGGGGACCCTTGTCTTCTCCGGCAAAATTAACAACGGCGAAAATTCGCACGGGTTTGGCTTTTCCTTTAACGGATACGGGCGGCATTTCCTCTGTGATAAATTTATCGCCGACAAGTCTCCATGTATCTTCTGAAATAAGAATATCCGTACCGAGCGGTTTATTAAGAGATTCAATACGCGACGCAAGATTGACGGGATCGCCTATAACCGTATATTCCATTCGCAAATCACTGCCAAGCTGTCCTGCCGTAACAACGCCTGAGTTTATTCCGCACCCGATGCGGATTGACGGATTGGCGGAGTCTCCCACTCTGCGCGTGCTATTCATAAAATAAAGAGCCTTACGCATCATAAGCGCCGCTTTAACGCAATTAAAAGCGTCCTTGCGCGGACTGCCCGCCGATGACGCGGTTCCCCAGTGAGCCATTACGGCATCGCCGATAAATTTATCTACACAGCCGTTTGTTTTTTCCACGCAGTCAACCATATGCGTAAAATAATTATTCAGCCAGAAAACAATTTTATCGGAGGCTTCCGCTCCGAAGAACTTTGTAAAATTTTCCGACTTCGCCGTAAATTCGCGGATATCGGAAAAGAAAATCGTGCCGTGTTTCGGCAAGCCGCCAGGTTTAATTTCACCGCGCATAGCTTTTACGGCGATATCCTTATTTGTAAACTTGCCGAAAATATTTAACGCAGTACACATTTTCCCGAAGCTTTTTGTTAAAATGCCAAGTTCGTCATTAGCTTTGGAATACAATTGAATGTCAAATTTTCCGTACTCAATCTGTCTTGCGGCGCTTGCCAGCGATTTAATGGGATTGGAAATTGTTTTAGAGAAAAACCAAATAAAAATAATCGATAAGCTTAAAACGGCTATTGTAAGATATATATTCCGTCTTGTAGTGGCGGCAATACCTTCAAATATTTTATTGTATTCAATACTTGTTATTACAACCGCATTTGCGTTATTTAATTTGGTAAACGCCACAAACTGACGGATTTTCTTTTCTTTTTCTTTGATGAGCAAAAGATCGTACTTTTTTAACATTTTTACAGATTCATCAACTGCATATTTCGCCGTTGTTTTTATCTGTTCCCAGACGGACGCTAAAACTCCAAGATTCAAATTATTAGTTGAATACAGCGTAGCCCCAAAGTCGGATTCTATAAGCTGTTGTCTGTTCTGCTCACGGCTGTCAAGAATATTACGGATAAAATTTAAATTTTTAACATTTGTATTTTCTTTAACGACGGAAAAATCGGCATGAGAAAGAATATCGCCTTCGGTATTAATCATATAGGATTTATTTACGCCGTAACCATAGCTGTTATTTAAATCATCGCACGAAAAAAGAACCGCTCCCACTCCGCCGCTCTGCCACGGGAAAAATAAACTTAAAATCGCCCTTGAAAAATGAGGAGCCGCATTCAGAAGAACACTCTCTCCGCGGACAGCCCGTCCCAGTGCGGATCTTTGAATATCAAAAAACGACGAGACAAGAGTTTCATCAATTTGGCGCGAATTAAAAAACTGCCTGTTAATTAACAGCCTTTCTTGTTTACCGGAAACGACAAAAAAAACCGCCGCAATCTGCGGATTTTCTCTCCAGAAAAAATCCGTCATTTCTTTTACAGCCGCCGCTTGTGAGCCCAAGGCGCTGATAGATTGAATTAGTATCCTTGAATTGGATCGTGTATTTTCCAGCAGAGTTTCCGCTTCTATCGCGGATCGGCGGTTTGTCTCAAAATTGTTCTCTTCCGCGGTTATTCTTAAGTCCGTTTGAACCAGCCATGAAACAAGCGCGGTAATGGAACCAAGAGAAACTATAACAATTAACGAAATAATGATAATTAACTTGGCGCTAATAGGGAATTTTATTTTATCCAGAGCGCGCCTTTTATAATTTGGGCTCATATTTATATTATCGTGCGATTTTTATGCGTAAAATAGCGAATTTTAAGGGAATTTAACGGGAATTTTTAAAATCTGATTCCTGCGGAAATACCCAGATCCATAAAATATGGGTATCCAAACCTGATAGCCGGCTCTAAGTATAATCTGTTAAAATAGACATAACGCCAGCCAAAACCTAGTCCTAGGTTTAATATACCTGTACTTGACGGAATTTTTAAAACGTCCTCATAGTTTATCAAAGACGCACCTCCAAGAATCTGGATAAAAGGTCCATTATACGCGTTTTTCCCAAAAGTATAAAACCGAAGCAGTATATCCACTTCAAAAACTTTAAGATTTTCTCCGTTAGAGAAAAAAGACCCCTTAAGCCCTATTGAGGAACCGGAACCGTATCCTAACGCAAAATTATAGCCATAAGAAAGCCCTTTTGCGCTGTAAAAAGCCGTCTCGCCGCCGACACCAAGCCAAAAATCAGGTCTATCACTTGTCAGCTTGGAAGCGTCTTTTTCCGCTTCTGTTTCTGTTTCGTCTTCAGCCGAAGTTTCGTCCTGCGCATAAATTGCAAAAATCGGAAAAAATATTAACAAAACGACTAATAACAGGAATTTTCTGGACATAATAAAATTATAGTCAAAATTTAAAAATATAACCAGTGGATTTTAAATTTGTTACAACCCTACAAATTCACTGCTGACAAATCTTCCTTGGTCAACTTTGCCGTCGGGATAGGTCATTTTCCCCAAGCCGTTTTGTTCGCCGTCAGCCCAATCGCCTTCGTACACGCTGCCGTATATGTATATCAGTTTTCCTTTGCCATGAAGTTTGCCGTTGACCATATCGCCTTCGTACACTGAACCGTCTCTATATGTCAGTTTTCCTTTGCCGTTGGGTAAGCCGTTGAGCAGGTCGCCTTCGTATACTGAACCGTCTTTTAACGTTATTTTTCCTTTAACCGAATCCATAATAAAAAACTCCATTTTTCACGGGATAAAAAACACCTGTCCCGGATATATTAAATCAGGGTCTTGAATATTGTTCGCTTCTGAAATTCGCGACCATTGCATTGGATCACCGTAATATTGCCTTGCAATTCTGCCTAATGTGTCTCCCGCCTGGATAGTGTAATTACGCCCCGCTTTTGCGTTTGTGCTTGAAAGATTAGGACGAACGGACACCTCTTCCGGCTTAATTTCCTGTTTAGCCTCAGGTTTAACGACGGACTTAACCACGGCAATACTCGGCTCAGAAGAAACACGCGAAGACTGCGTAGTTACTGCCGTTATACGCTCGGGAGGAACTTCAGGTATTTCTATCTGCACCGCAGTTTCTATTTTTTCTTCCGTCTTTATTATCTGAAAAAAAATTATGTCCGAAAAAGAAGCTTCTCCCTGATATGCCGAAAGAAAAACAGGTTTTACACGCCAATACCATATTCCCGAGTCCAGAGAAAATACAAGCAAAGCCGCCTTTGTCTGCTGTATTATCTTGGGAGCGGAAAAATCGAGGGTATCGTTAATTTCTACTACATAACCAAAAACATTCTGTCTTTCCACCCACTGAAACCGCACCTGAGGCGGAGTATCATGATAACGGAATATACTGCCATTTACAGGACTGACTAATACGGGTCCCGAAGAATTAACAACCGTAAGTTGTCCGCTGTTCAGAACCTTCCCCTCGTAAATTAACCGCCAGTACCAGAAACCGTTATCAAACGCCGCCTGCGCGGAATTATTAAGACCGTTTATAACGCGAATATTACGCGCAAAGGAAGAATCCCCCGCAATTTCAAGGCTTAAAGCGCTGTCTTTATCGATATTTATACGATTCCACGAAAAATCAATAAAAAGCTTTTCGCTGCTGTTTTTTAAATAACGCGCGTTTGGTTTAGGGCTCATAACGACTGCCGCCGGAAATACCTGCTCCACTCCCTTGGGATCAAACGCAATCATCGCACCTTCCGTTATTTCGCGGCTTTTCCCTTCCTGTATAAAATTTACTTTTCCTTCGTTTACCTGTATGGACGCTCCCTCTTTTCCGGCGGAAGCGTTAAGCATCGAACCTGACGTTGTCTGCACCTGCTTACCCATCAAGTCCAACATTATACCCTTGCTTTCCACACCGCTTGTAACGCTTAATTCTCCCTCGCGCAGTTCAACCTTAAAAGTACCATTGCCGCCCATAGACGGTTGTATTCGTATTAAAGTATTTTGATTCAAGAAAAGCTCATTTTTTTCTATATCTATCGCTGTAGAAGATAATTCCGCGACACGGACTAAATCTCCCGGGTATACGAGCGAATTTACATATATTCTGTCCCATAAAACGCGATCATCATGCCGCCGCTGAACAATGTTGTTTCTGATAATAATAACTCCCGCAGGATCCATATCGCGAGCGTCAATTGTCCGCATAAGATCTTGCCGGAACAAATAAAGACCAAAAACAGCGGTGGAGAAAAAAACAACAAGGACGAGAATATCTACAAATCTGAATTTATTTAATGTAGATGATGTTTGCGCGCTATCGCTCATTCTCTTCCCTCTATTTCTTCTTTACAACTTTATATTTTACTTCGCCTGAATTATTATCTATTTTTTTAAGATTATCAGGCTCTTGTATACCGAGTATTCTGCGAAGTTTTATTAAAGATTTAGGACCCTTTGGATTCTTTGCGTAATTGATAACGGCAAATATACGCACCGGTTTTTCTTTTCCTTTAACTCTTACAGAGGGCATTTCCACTGTTACGAATTTTCTCCTTACCAGTCTCCATGTATTTTCGGCAATTAGTATATCAGTTCCAAACGGCTTATTCAGGGCTTCAACTCGCGAAGCAAGATTTACAGGGTCGCCTACTACCGTATATTCCATACGTTTATCGCTTCCAAGCTGTCCCGCCGTAACAATTCCCGTATTGATACCTGCCCCGAATTTAATACGCGGATTGCTAAGGTCTTCCTTATCCCTTTCCCTGTTCATTCGTAAAAGCGCCCTGCGCATCATTAACGCGGCGGAAACACAGTTATACGCGTCTTTTCTTGTACTGCCCGTTGTGTACGCTGTTCCCCAATGCGCCATTAACGCGTCCCCGATAAATTTATCCACAACGCCGCCGGTTCTTTCCACGCAGTCAATCATTGCGGTAAAATATTCGTTTAACCAGTGAATAATTTTATCGGAAGCCTCGTCCCCAAACGTATTGGTAAAGTTTTCCGATGTTGCGGTAAACCCGCGTATATCCGAGAAAAAGATCGTCGCATGCTTCGGAAAGCCGCCGGGCTTGATTTCGCCGCGCATGGCGCGAACCGCAATATCGCGGTTGGTAAATCTGCCGAAGATATGAAGCGCCTTGCACATTCTCTGAAAGCTGGAAGTTAAAACGCCTATTTCATCGTGGGTTTTAGGCGTAAGAGAGATTTCAAATTTACCGCCTTCTATGTCATGAGCGGCGGCCGCGAGGGCTTTTAACGGAACGGAAATGCTTTTTGCAAAGAACCAAATTAATATGATCGAAATACTCAAGACGGTAATTGTAAGATAAAAATTACGCCTTGTGGTAGCGTTTATTCCTTCAAAGACTTTGTTATATTCGATGCTGGTAATTACAACGGCTCCCGCTATATTTAACTTTGTAAACGCCCCAAAATAACGGATACCGTCTTCATCGGTGTACAGAGTTTGAGAATCATGTTCAGGACGGCTCCAAATATACTTTGTAAAATTACGATCAGCGGTATTTACACCATCGCGAATCATTTCAAAATTGTTATGAATCAAGATATCGCCCGCGTCATTTATTAAATAGGATTGATTCGCTCCGTAACCGAAAGTGTCGTAAAGATCCGTTGGCGCGAATAAAACTCCCGCACCGCCATTCTGCCAGGGGAAAAATAGAGCGATAAGCGGAGCGCCAAAATGACGCGCGGCGTTTACAAGAACACTCTCTCCTGCGGCGGCTCTTTTTAACGCTATATTCTGCTCGGAGATATAAGTTTCAGCCAAAGACNGATCAATACCGCGAGTTTCAAAAAAATTACTATTTAAAATAATCTCCGATTGAGCCGCTCGGCTAAAAGAGGAATAAAAAAATGAAGCTGTCTGTGGATTACGTTCAAAGAAAAAATTAACGGAATCAAGCGCGACGGAATTGCTTACTCCGGAAGAAGTTATTGTACGGATAAGCGTTAATGAATTGGAATAAATATGGTCAAAAGCGGATTCAGCCGCTAACGCCATCTGCCTGTTTGTCTCAAAATTATTCGCTTCCGCTAAAATTTGCAAGTCATCGCGGGTAAGCCACGAAACAAGAGCGATGATCGAGCCTAAAGAAATAAGAACAATAAATGTTATAATCGTAATTAGTTTTGCGCCGATTGAAAATCGAACTTTCATCAGCCTATTGTCGTTAGATTGCTCCATATCCCCATCTCCATGAATAATAATAACATAAGTTTTATACATTGAGAAGTGATGATTTTACGGTTTACAATCGATTATTTAAAAATTTTTTAACTGCCGATAGGCTTGTTCGGCAAGTCCAAAATTAGCGGATTTGGTGTAATCTTTGGCATATTCATCGTAGAGCATATCTTCATACATTTTTCCCGCAAAACTGTCGTCTACAAGTCCTGATTTTTGCACTGTATTCCTCATACTGGTTAAAAGATTTTTAACCAAAAAAGTTTCAAGCTCAAGGCACAACTGGTAAAGCTTGTCCTCTTTATCGACAGGCTCCCTGCCTATGTGTTTTTCAACGACAGTATTGTTTGCCGAAGCTTTTTTCAGCGCTTCAGCAAACTTTTCGGGACTATGGACAGCCGGATTTGACGGCAAGCGAAAATTATCCGCATAAATCGAGTTTGCGCTTTGTAAATCAAATCCGACTGCTTCCATCTATCTTACTACCTTTTTAGTGTGGTCGCTGTTCCAAGCATATTGTCGCTTGTTTGAATTGTCTTTGAGTTAAACTCATAAGCGCGTTGCGCGATAATCAGATTGACCATTTCCTGAACAACCGCGACGTTTGACATTTCCAAAAATCTATGCTGAAGCTGTCCCATACCCTCATAACCGGGGATACCGGGGATTGCGTCTCCTGAAGCCTGACTGGTTCTGAACAAATTCTCGCCTATCGCTGTAAGACCTACCGGGTTCGGGAAACGATACAGCTCGATTCTGCCTACATCAACCTCAACCTCAGCGCCGTCGCGGGGAACTTTTACGCTTACCCTGCCGTCTTTGGTAACATTGATGCTATCCGGCAAAAAAAGCTCCGGCATGATTATGTCGGGAATAAGCCAATAACCGTTGCTTGTAACCATACGCCCGTCCGAGTCAACTTTAAAGTTTCCGTTGCGGGTATACGCCATAGTGCCGTCNTAAGTCTGTATTTTGAAAAAACCTTCGCCCGTAATCGCGATGTCGGTGGCAACGCCNGTGTTTTGCAGAGCGCCCTGCTCAAAAATNCTTTGAGTATCNGCCAATTTAACGCCGTGNCCCATTTGAATGCCTACGGGGACAACCGTATCTTCCGTGGCGGGNGTTCCCGCTGTTTTTACNGTTTGATAAATAAGGTCTTCAAAATCCGCGCGCTGCTTTTTATAACCGTGGGTATTCACGTTCGCGAGATTGTTTGAAATTGTATCGATATTTGCCTGCTGCCCAATCATGCCGGCAGCTCCTGTCCATAAACTTCTAACCATTTTATCCTCTCTTGTTATTTATTGGACTTGTGAGACAACTTGATTAGTTGTCTCACAAGTCCTGCATTTTTTCAGGCTAAAGCCTTACAAAAATGCTTTTTATAAGGAAGTTGTTCAGAAACTGAAGTTTCCGAACAACTCTATCAACCAAATTTTGCAACTTGATTTATCAATGTACCCAGCATGGAATCTTCCGACTGGATAACCTTCTGATTCGCCTCGTAAGAACGGTTTACTTCGATCATTTGAACCATTTCCACTACAGGATCGACATTTGCGGACTCTAAAAACCCCTGTAAAACTTTGGGGCGGCTTACTACGTCCATAAGTCTCGCGGGACCTGATGTATCGCTTTCGCGGTAAAGACTGGTTCCCTGTTTTTCCAGATAGCGATCCAGTTCAAAATCGACTATTTTTAATGTGTCCAGCAAGACCTGTTCTTCCCATTGATTCTTTTCTCTTGAAACCATAACTTCAGGATCATCGGGATAAGCCGCATTGATCCATATTCTGCCCTCGTTATCAACCTGGAAGTTATTGGCTTTTACTCTGATAGGACCATTCTCTCCAAGTACGGGATATCCGTCTTTTGTAACAAGATAGCCTTCCTTACCAAGAATAAAAGAGCCGTTTCTTGTGTATCTTTCGCCGTAAGGAGTCGCCACGGCAAAAAAACCCTTGCCTTCAAGCATCATATCAAAGTCATTTGAGGTCTCTTTTGGGGCTCCCTGACTAAAAACAGTATATAATTCGTTTAATTCCACGCCTGTACCGAGTTTTCCGACAATGGGCGCGGCATCAGCGGAGCCAAACGGGTGTTTATAAACGCCGTCGTCGTCCATGCGCCTTAAAAGCAGCTCGGGAAACGCTTTAAAAGACGTAACGTCTTTTTTATAACTGGTTGTATCTACGTTAGCCAGATTGTTAGCCACCGCGTCAAGCCGCCATTGCTGCGCCCTCATCCCGCTTGCGCCTGTATACCATCCTCTAATCACACAAACCTCCGCTTACGTTTAATTATCGGCATTAAA
>JGI20171J14444_1000275_pt1 | contig 16366 bp, 16 predicted proteins | sample TergutNc150P4_FD_14444 | JGI IMG/M metagenome (IMG submission 14444) | reverse complement strand
TAGTACGGGCGAAGTAAGTTCACTTTTGTTGTTTTGTTTTGCACCTATACCCATCTTTGTAATAACAAGCATAATCATTTTGTAATGCTTTAAAACAAAATCGGTTTAAAATTATCATATTTATGCCTTATAAATTTATAAATTAACAAAAAGTAAAAAAAATTATGTTAAAAATATTATTTTTTTGTTTATTGAAAAGTATTTTTTATACCTTTGTAATAAAATAAAAAAACACAAAAATGGTAAAAGCATCAAAAAACATATTGCTGTTGTTGTTACAAGCCCTGATTGCAGAGTTTGCAGCATTGGTTTTATGTGTTTCTACGCTTAAAAAACGTGCATTTTTTTACTGTTTTGATGTTTTTATTTTCCTTTCTACAAAATCTTCCACAAAAATAATTTATGAATCCGAGTTTTCTCTGCATACATACAACTACGGCAAAAACTACCCCCGTTCTGGCATTTGTTGATGTTCCTGCCGTGTGCGAAAAGACGCTCACGCGGCAATGCTGATGTTTTTTATTAAAGGCAATACTGCAAAAAACAGCAGCACGGAACACAAAAACAGCGTTTCAGGCAGTATTGCCCTAATTTCTAAAAGTCTTTATTTGAAAAATTCAAACAAACATTTTTTTAATAAATATGAAAAAAATAATATATTTAATAATACCCGCACTTATGCTTGCAATAGTGAGTTTTAGCGGATGCAAAAAAACGATAGTACCGCATTCAGATGTATTGACGGTTGAAGGTACAATAGTAGCATATTTGTTTGCTTGCCAAGGAAACGGAATTTTAATATCTGTTGAAAATATTCCAAACCTTGGTAGAACAGATTCTTTTATGTATAACAACAAATGGTTAATCAATTATCAAAATGCCATAATTGTTAATCATATTAACGATTCCATTGAGGGCAGTAATCTTGTTACTGTTCAAATTCCTGCAGGTGGCAAACTGAAGTTTGAATGTAGAATTATAACAGAAGCAGACGTATATTTATTTGACCATAATGAAATTTGCCTTATGAATATGGGTCCACCCGATGCACCTTATTATATAATAACAAAAATTTTAAATTATCAAAAACCAGAATAATATGAAATGTATAATTTTAATAATAAGTTTATGTTCAATAATTTTTCTGCGAGTTTTTGGGCAGGATTATTATTGGTCAGCAGGAGAAAAACATTTTTTAACTGATGCGCCTAATACATTTATTGTAAAACCACAATCAAATGTTACGGACGCTTTGATTTTGCAAGTAGCAACAAGCGTTAACGATTTGAAAATCGGCAAAATTAATTTCATCTCGAACAAACCTTGCTGCATTAAAAAATTCAAATTTGTTCAACAATGTACTTTCTGCCAAAAAATTGGATGAAACAGTACTGTATTTTACAGGTGAAATTCTTTTGCAACCCAAAAACAATGTAATTGTTTCACAGATAAAAGCATTGGTAAATAATCAGATAAGTGTTAAATCAAGCACAGTGCATAACACTTATGTAATGAACGTGAATAATTGGGACAGTCTGTTTGTTTATGCAAACAGAATATATGAAAGCGGATTGAATGTTGCACACAACAACATATCATTTAACACCAACGCCTTTCCGTCAGGAATTTATGTTGTAACACTGATTTGCGATGGCAAAGTTGCAGATTCGACATTTTTAATAAAACAATAATTTTATTAACCAAATAAAGATTTATAGAAATTAGAAAACACCCCGCAGCATTTATAAAAATGTTGCGGGGTGATTTTTTGTGTTTTTACCATAGTTTTTAATGTTAAAATGTAAAATCGGATTGCAAAAATTTACCTAATAAAGCCTCTGTATTTGCAACAAAAAATTGTAATTCATTTTTTTTTTGTACCTTTGCACCCTTGAAATTTTTTTAAAATAAATTCCAAAAATGAATATTACAAGAAAAGATATTGATGTAAATAATGCTGTCCTTACAGTGAATATTGATAAAAATGATTATGCAGAACGAGTAGAAAAACAACTTCGTGAATATCGCAAAAAGGCTAATATGCCCGGTTTTCGCCAAGGAATGGTACCTGTGGGTTTGTTGAAAAAAATGTACGGCAAATCGGTTATTGCTGAGCAAATTAACGAATTGCTTTCCGATGCGCTTAATAATTATATTAACGACAATAAAATCAACACTTTAGGCAATCCGTTGCCTTCGGAAAATCAACCGGAGCTTGATTTTGAAACGCAGGAAGATTTTGAATTTTCTTTTGATTTGGGTATTGCCCCAGATGTAAAAATCGAACTTTCGGAAAAAGACAAAGCTCCGTTTTATGAAATTGAAGTTGATGAAAAAGCCATTGACAACGCTGTAAAATCATACGCAGGGCGTTTTGGAAAATATGAAAAAGTTGATTCTTTCCGCGACGACGATATGCTCAAAGGCGAATTGCTTGAACTTAACGCCGAAGGTAAAGTACTGGAAGATAAAGGAATACATATTGACGAGGCAGTGCTTTTCCCAAAATATGCAATGAAAAATAATACAGAAGCGCAGAAACTTTTTGAAGGGAAAAATGTTGGCGAAATTGTTGTTTTTAATCCGCAAAAAGCAATCGGCGACGAGCATGAAATTTCATCGCTTTTAAAAATTTCAAAAGATGAGGCAAAGAATATAACTGCTGATTTTCAATTTATTATAAAAGAAATTACCCGTTTTGAAGAAGCGCAAATCAATCAGGAACTTTTTGATAAAACATTTGGCGAAGGAATTGTTAATTCGGAAAAGGAATTTCGCGACAAAATCCGCGAAAATATAATGTCGGGCTATGCTCAAGATTCTGATTATAAACTCGGTATAGATATTCACGATTTTTTAATGAAAAAATATGAAAATCTGACTTTTCCAGAAAAATTTCTTAAACGCTGGATGAAAATGCAAAAGGAAACGCTTACAGACGAGGCAGTTGAAGATGAATATCCGAAATTAGTTAAAGATTTGACGTGGCAACTTATTAAAAATCAGATAATTGAGGATAATAATATTGAAATCACCGATGAAGATATTGAAAACGAAGCGCGTAAAATCGGTCGTGCGCAATTTATCCAATACGGCATTTATAACATTGAAAATGAGGTAATTGACAATTATGTTAAAGATATGCTCAAAAAAGATGATTATGTGCGTCAAATCATTGGACGTGTAACCGAAGATAAAGTTGTTGCCGCTGTGCGCTCGCATATTTCTTTTGAAAATAAAAAGATTTCTTATGAAGAATTTAATAAATTTTTTGAAACAAAATAATTGAATTTTAATAACTTAAAATCCGCGACAGTTATCGAAATTTGTCGTGGGTTTGTTTTTTTTATTATAACGTTTTTTTTAAAATTTTATGAAAAAACTAATTTCTTCATTTTTTATAACATTAATTTTTGCCTTATCGGCTCATTGTCAAATACTTGAACCTGTAAAATGGACAAGCACAACAAAAGTTACAAGTTCGACAACTGCCGAAATCACATTTACAGCCCAAATAGACAAGGGCTGGCATGTTTATGCAACCGATTTGGCGGAAAATGGTCCCGCGCCGACAACTTTCCATTTTACAAGCGTAAAAAATGCAAAACTTGCAGGAGCAATTCAGCCAAAATCCACTTTGCAAAAGGAATACGACCCGAATTTTGAAATGGAATTGCGCTGGTACAATTCACGTGCGGTTTTTGTGCAAAAAATTTCTTTTAATGATGCGCAAAAAGTTGAAATTAAGGGAAATATACATTATATGACCTGCAATGACCAAAGTTGCCTCCCGCCGACAGATTATAATTTTGAAATAAAAAATCTTGATGCTTCCGCTTTTCCAAAATCGGCGCAAAGTGCCGAAAATGAAATAATTGAAGAAGAAATTGTAGAAGTCATTCCTGCTAATAACGCACAGGCGGCAATAATTGATACTGTTTCTATTGTTAGAATAAATGAGAATCAAAATTTGTGGAAACCTGTAATCAGCGAATTAAAAGCGTTTGAAGAAACGAATAATTCGTTATTGTGGATATTTTTATTTGGATTTTTTGCAGGATTTTTGGCTCTTTTTACCCCTTGCGTGTGGCCTGTTATTCCAATGACAGTAAGTTATTTCCTCAAACGCAGCGGCGACAAAAAACGCGGATTGCGTGATGCAATTTTTTACGGTCTGTCGATTATCATTATTTATGTGGCTCCGGGATTGATAATTACGGCAATTTTTGGCGGAAATGCTTTAAATGCAATAAGTACAAGTTGGCAATTAAATATTTTTCTGTTTTTGCTGCTTGTGGTTTTTGCAATTTCGTTTTTAGGCGCGTTTGAAATCACTTTGCCTTCGTCTTGGACAACCAAATTAGATGCCAAAGCAGAAAATACAGCAGGTTTTTTGGGAATTTTGATGATGGCTGGCGTTCTCTCGTTAGTTTCGTTTTCCTGTACGGGACCGATTATCGGCGGGCTGCTCGCTTCACTTTGCACAACAGGCGATATTCTCGCGCCTGCGATAGGAATGTTGGGTTTTGCCATTGCGCTGGCAATTCCATTCACGTTTTTCGCCTTTTTCCCAAGTTTGCTCAAAAATATGCCCAAATCGGGCGGCTGGCTCAATACAGTAAAAGTTGTTCTGGCATTTATAGAACTTGCTTTCGCGTTGAAATTCCTTTCCGTAGCCGATTTGGCGTACAATTGGCGAATACTCGACCGTGAAACGTTTATCGCTCTCTGGATTGTGATTTTCGCGCTTTTGGGATTTTATCTTTTGGGAAAAATCCGTTTTGCGCACGACAGCGAACGCAAGCATACTTCCATTTTCGGACTTTTTTCAGGAATGATTTCGCTTGCTTTTGCACTTTATATGTTGCCAGGACTTTGGGGTGCGCCGCTTACGGCTATAAGCGCGTTTCCGCCGCCGTTGCGCACGCAGGATTTTAATCTTTACAAAGGCGCGGAAACGCACGCGCAATTTACTGATTACGATTTGGGAATGACGTATGCCATAGAACAGAAAAAGCCTGTTGTGATAGATTTTACAGGTTTTGGTTGCGTAAATTGTCGTAAAATGGAAGCCTCTGTTTGGATTGACCCGCGCGTGAAAAATTTACTTGAAAACGATTTTGTGCTTATAAGTTTGTGGGTTGACGATAAAACACCTCTCGCTGAGCCTTACGAAGTTACCGAAAATGATAAAACAGTAAAAATAAAAACCATAGGCGACAAATGGAGTTATTTGCAACGAATGAAATTTGGCGCAAACGCTCAGCCTTTTTATGTAATTTTAGATAATAATGGAAATCCTTTAACCAAAAAATACACTTTTGACGAAAACATTGAGCGGTTTTTGGATTGGCTCAAAGTTGGAAAAGGAAGTTATCGATTTTAGAAGAAACAAAAATAAAAGATTTCCTCGTCCGTCCCGCTATATTAATTTAACATTTTTAATTATATCCTAACAAAAAAGATTTAACAGAATTTTTGCTGCTTTTGAAAAAAAACAATAATTTTGTGCCTGATTTTAAGAATAAATTTTGAAATTAATATATGAGCGACTTTATAGTTTCGGCACGTAAATACAGACCATCAACTTTCAATTCGGTAATCGGGCAAAATGCGCTTACCGAAACCTTGAAAAATTCAATAAAAAGTAATCGTTTGGCGCAGGCATATTTGTTTTGCGGTCCGCGTGGAGTGGGTAAAACTACTTGTGCGCGTATTTTTGCAAAAACGATAAACTGTTTTCACCCCACAGCCGACTTTGAAGCGTGCAATGAGTGCGAATCGTGCAAAAGTTTTAACGAAAACCGTTCGTTCAATATTCACGAACTTGATGCCGCCTCAAACAATGGCGTTGATGATATTCGTGCGCTGACAAACGAAGTGCGCATTCCGCCGCAAATAGGAAAATACAAGGTTTATATTATCGACGAAGTTCACATGTTGTCCAAAGAAGCGTTCAACGCATTTCTGAAAACCCTTGAAGAGCCGCCCGCTTATGCAAAGTTCATTCTTGCTACAACCGAAAAGCACAAAATTATTCCAACAATTCTCTCGCGTTGTCAGATTTTTGACTTCAACAGAATTTCGATAAAAGACACGGTTGAATATTTGCAATTTGTTGCAAATAAGGAGCATATAACAGCCGACCCTAATGCGCTGAATGTTATTGCGCAAAAATCGGACGGCGGAATGCGCGATGCGCTATCAATTTTCGACCAGATTGTAAGTTTCAACGGCAATAACATTACATATCAGGGAGTTATCGAAAATCTTAATGTGCTTGATTATGAATATTATTTCCGACTGACAGATGCGTTTTTGCAATGCGATATTTCGGCTGCTTTATTGCTTTTCAATGAGATACTTAATAAAGGTTTTGATGGAAATCATTTTATAACAGGACTTTCTACTCATTTCCGCGATTTGCTGGTGAGCAAAGATGCGCAAACTATTCAATTGCTTGATGTTGGAACTGAAATTGGCGAAAAATACAAAACGCAAGCGCAGCAAACGCCCGCTTTGTTTTTGGTTAATGCACTCAATATCAGCAATGAATGTGATTTGGCTTATCGCGAAAGCCGCAACAAACGGCTTTTGGTTGAACTTGCTTTGATAAAAATCTGTCAGTTGCTTGATGAAAAAAAAAAGCAGTTGAATGAACTTACCACTCCTGAATTAAAACCGATTGTACAACAGCAAATAACACAACAGAATACGGTTGCCGCTGTTGTACCGCAGCCGCCAAAATCAACCGAAAATCAAACGCGCCCTTTGGGTATTTCTATCAATGCAAATACACCGCCATCAGAAAAAATTGAAACGATTCCGCCACCTCAACCTGCACAAATTGTTGAAATTAAAGAAGTTAAAAACAAATCAATAACAAACGAAAATCTTGCGGCTGCTTGGAAAGAATTTGCTCAAACAATCCCCAAAGAAGTGCGAATTGTGAATTCTATTGATTCAACAACACCATGTTTAACTGCCGAAAACGAATTTGAAATTACAGTTTCAAATCAACTTTTAGAAAAAGAATTTACAGCCCTGAAAACTTCAATTTTAATTTTTTTAGAAAAAAAACTTGAAGTTTCCAATCTGAAGTTTAATATAAAAGTAAATGAAAATGCAGAAATTCAGCGCAGTATCTCGCCCGAAGAACATTTCAAAGCGTGGGCTGCAGAAAATCCCGCGCTTGCAAAATTGCAACAAACTTTAGGACTTGAAATAGAATAAGTTGATTATTAATTGCAATTTTTTAATGCCAAACTCTAAGAATAATATTTAATTTTTTAAAATTTTGATTTTTTGAAATCTTTTTATGCCAAAACAAATCCAAGTTAATATTCCGCCCGAAAGCGCCTATAATGAAGAACTTACAAAAAATTTTATAGCGGCTTATCTTAAAATAAACAAAAATGATATTTCAGGAATCCGCATTTTAAAGCGGTCGATAGACGCACGAAAGCAGGAAACGAAAATCAATGTTTCAGCCATTATTTATTTTGGCAAACAAAAACCGATGCCTTTGATTACAAATGAATTTAAATATCAAAATGTTGAAAATCAACTGCCTGTGATAATTATCGGTGCGGGTCCTGCGGGAATTTTTGCTGCGCTGCGGCTGATAGAACTTGGGCTTAAACCAATCATTATCGAACAGGGAAAAGATGTTCATCAACGCAAAAAGGACATTGCACAAATCAATAGAAATGAGGCGCTTAACCCGCTTTCAAATTATTGCTTTGGGCAAGGCGGCGCAGGCGCGTTCTCCGATGGAAAACTGCACACGCGCTCAACCAAAAAAGGAAATATTTCGCGCATTTTGGAAATTTTTCACCTCAACGGCGCAAACGAAAACGTTTTGTATGATGCACACCCGCATATCGGTTCTGATAAACTGCCGGATATTATTGAAAATCTGATGAATACAATATTAAAATATGGCGGAGAAGTGCATTACAACACAAAACTTACCGATATTTTAATAAAAAACAATAAAATTGCTGGTTGCCAAACCGCTGATGGTAAGGAATTTAAAGCAAAAGCATTGATTTTGGCAACAGGTCATTCGGCGCGCGATATTTACGAACTTTTGCAGAAAAAAAATCTCGCGCTTCAGGCGGCGGGTTTTGCAATGGGCGTGCGTGTGGAGCATTCACAGACGCTTATTGATACAATTCAATATCATTCGCTTATAAAAACAAACTTTTTGCCGCCGGCTTCCTACACTCTGACAACGCAAATTGACGAACGCGGCGTTTATTCTTTTTGTATGTGCCCAGGCGGACATATTGTACCTGCGGTAAGTGCAGAAAATCAAATCGTTGTCAATGGAATGTCGGTGGCAAAGCGTAATTCGCCTTTTGCAAATTCGGGAATTGTGGTGGAAATTCGCCCAGAAGATGTGCCGGAACAATTTCAAAAATATGGCGCATTTGCAGGTTTGCGTTTTCAGCAATATCTTGAAAATCTCGCATTTACAAACAATGGCGGTAAAGGTCAAACTGCTCCGGCACAGCGCGTTACAGATTTCGTAACAGGCAAACTGTCAGCCTCTTTGCCAAAATCGTCATATTTGCCCGGATTAATTTCTTCTCCTTTGCATTTTTGGTTGCCCAAAAGCATTTCAATCCGTTTGCAAAAAGGTTTTATGATTTTTGACCGCCGTATGCGCGGATTTTTAACAAATGATGCGGTTGTGGTTGGTGTAGAGAGCCGAACATCATCGCCTGTGCGTATTTTGCGCGATAAAGAAACTATGCAACATATTGAAGTTCAAGGACTTTTCCCTTGCGGTGAAGGCGCGGGATATGCAGGCGGAATAACATCTTCGGCAATGGACGGCGAAAATGCAGCGGCAAAAGTAGCAGAATTTTTAGGAAAAGTATAAGAGAATTTTCTATGTAGTGAATAATTTCAATTATTGAATGTCAATTTATTTTACAAAGATAATATGTTTTTTGGTAAGTTGTTGCCCTGAAAATGGGAATTTTTGTGCGGTTTTTGGGCAAAATGTGAAAAAATGTATTGTTTTTATAAAAAAACAAACCGTCTTTTTCAGTATGATATTTTTTTGATACTTTTGTAAAAATTTTTTTAAAGTATAAAGTATTAAAAATACGAATACAATAGTAGGAAATTGACAGATTAAGGAAATGAAAAAATGCTTACTCAAGAGGATATACTTCGTTTGCGCGCTGATTTTCCAATTTTAAATGAAAAAATTCACGGGAAGCCTTTGGTGTATTTAGATAATGCAGCAACCACGCAAAAACCTGTAAATGTGGTAAATACCATAGTCAGTCATTATTATAACGCCAATGCAAATATTCATCGCGGCGTGCATTTTTTGAGCCAGAAAGCCACTGAGGCGCACGAACAGGCGCGGCAGGAAATTGCAGATTTTATCGGCGCAAAAAATTCTAATGAAATAATTTTCACCCGGGGGACAACCGAAGCCATTAATCTGGCGGCAACTTCTTTTGGTGAAAAATTTTGTTCGCAGGGCGATGAAATTGTGCTTTCTCAAATGGAACATCATTCAAATATCGTTCCATGGCAACTTTTGGCAGAACGTAAAAAATTGAAAATCAATGTAATACCAATTTCAGAGCAAGGGGAATTGGATTTGAATTATTTGAAAAATATTTTAAATGAAAAAACAAAAATTGTTGCAGTTGCGCACGTTTCCAATGTTTTGGGAACTATAAATAATGTAAAAAAAATTGTAGAAATTGCGCACGAAAGATGTATTCCCGTTTTGCTCGACGGCGCGCAGGCAATTCCGCATATTTCGCTCAATGTTAGCGGATTAGATGCAGATTTTTACGTTTTTTCGGCGCATAAAATTTACGGACCCACAGGGATTGGCATTTTGTTTGGCAAAGAAAAATTTTTGGAACAAATGCCGCCGTATCAGGGTGGGGGAGAGATGATTTCAAAAGTTACTTTTGAAAAAACCACTTACAGCGGTTTGCCGTTCAAATTTGAGGCAGGTACGCCCGATTTTATCGGCTCAACGGCTTTTGCTGCGGCTTTGAAATATGTGCAAACCATTGGTATTGAGCAAATTGAGCAATACGAAAACGAACTTTTGAAATATGCAACCGAAAAAATTCTTGAAATTCCCGAAGTAAAAATTTATGGAAATTCCAAAGAAAAATCGGCGGTTTTGTCGTTCAATGTTGGCAAAATTCATCATTACGACATCGGCGTTCTGCTCGACCAGCAAGGAGTTGCTGTGCGTACAGGGCATCATTGCGCTCAACCTTTGATGGATTTTTACAAAATTGCAGGAACGGTACGCGCTTCGTTTGCGTTTTACAATACTTTTGAAGAAATTGATTTTTTTATTGCCGCGCTCAAAAAAGCGGTAAAAATGCTTTCGTAATTTTAAAAAAAAATATTTTGAAATATATAATTATATGACTATCAACGAAATACAAGACGAAATAATTGAAGAATTTAACCAGTTCGACGATTGGCTCGACCGTTATTCGCTGCTTATTGACTATGGCAACGCTTTGCCGCCGATGGACGAAAAATACAAAAAGCCAGAAAACATAATTGAAGGCTGCCAAAGCCGAGTTTGGCTCAATGCTGAGTTGGAAAATGGTTGCGTGATTTTTTCAGGGCAAAGCGATGCAGTGCTTGTTAAAGGCATTGTGGCTCTGCTGATTAACGTTTTGAACAATCACACGCCGGAAGAAATCCTGAATTGTGATTTGTATTTTATTGAAAAAATCGGTTTGCGCGAACATCTTTCGCCGACACGTTCAAATGGCTTGCTTGCAATGGTTAAACAGATGAAAATGTACGCTTTAGCCTTTGATATGAAAATGAAAAATAATCAATTGAATTGAAAATTGACTTAAGCCAAATTTTAAATAAAAAGAATTTCAATGAAGCCGTTTCTTTTTCGCCTTGCGCAGCAATATTTTCAGCATTTTGGCGACGATGTCAGCCGTTTCACTTTTGTTTTTCCAAACAGGAGAGCGGGCGTTTTTTTTCAAAAATATCTTTGCGAATTAACTGACAAACCTATATTTTCGCCTGATATTCAAACAATTACCGATTTATTTGCATCGCTTGGCAATTTTCATTCCGCTGACAGATTGAGCAATCTTTTTCGGCTTTATCTAATTTATTTGCGCCAAAGCAAACGTGATGAAACATTTGATAATTTTGTGTTTTGGGGCGATATGCTGCTCAACGATTTTGATGAAATTGATAAAAATCTGATTGATGCCAAGCAGTTGTTTTCCAATATTTTAGACCTTAAAGAAATTGATACGGTTTTTGATACTCTTACCGAAGAGCAGAAAAAAGTAATTCGGCAATTTTGGGCAAATTTTGTTCCGATAACCGAAGGCAAGCAAAAAGAAGAATTTATTACCACTTGGCGTGTTTTACTTCCGATTTATAATGATTTTCGCACAGAATTACTTGCAGAAAATCGGGCAACCGAAGGAATTCTTTGGCGTTGGGTTGCTGAAAATCTGAAAAACGACAAAATAAATCTTAATGAAAAAGAATTTGTTTTTGTTGGCTTTAATGCGCTGACTGCTTGTGAATTACAACTTTTTAAAGAATTAAAAAAACGCGGACAAGCCGATTTTTATTTTGATTACGAATCGGCTCAATTGCAGGACGAAAACAATCTTGCCTCGCATTTTTATAAAGAAAAATCCTTGCTTTTTCCTTCAAAATTTGAAATTGAACCTGATGTTATTCATTTGTCCGACAAATATATAGAAAGAATTTCCGTTCCTTCGGCAGTTGGGCAGGCAAAGCAGATTTATCGTATTTTGGAAACTTTGGCGCGTGAAGAAAATTTTACAAAAAATTCATTAAATACCGCCGTTGTTTTGCCAGATGAAAATTTACTTTTGCCGATGCTGCATTCCTTTCCACCTGAAATTCAGCAAATTAACATTACTATGGGCTTTCCGCTTAAAGCGACTCCCGCTTTCGCGCTTTTTGAGCATATTTTCAGTTTGCACAAACGCGCGCGCAAAGGCAAAGACGGCGCAGTTCTTTTTTATCATAAAGATGTCCTTAATATTTTAAATCACAGATATTTATCCGAAAATTTCAATACTTTTTTTTCATTTATAAAAAATAAAATTATTGTTGAAAATAAAATTTATGTAGAAAATTCGTTATTTGCAGAAAATAAGTTACTTACGTTAATTTTCAGCGGGCAAAAAGATGAAAACAATTTTCTTGATTATTTATTAAAAATTATTTTAAAAATCCGTCAGCAATGGGACAATTCGGATAATGAAAATATTGAAAATCAACTTGATAGCGATTTTTTATATCAATATTATTTAACATTCAACCGAATTTCCGAAATTTTGAAAACCCGCGCAGGCAAAATAAAAATGTCGCTTGAAACATTGATACAATTGCTTCGACGGCTCACACAAGGGCTGACAGTGCCTTTTGAAGGCGAACCTTTGGCTGGTTTGCAATTGATGGGCGTACTCGAAACGCGCCTGCTTGATTTTGAAAATGTGATAATTACGAATTTTAACGAGGGCGTTTTTCCCAAACGCGAGCAGGCGGGCAGTTTTATTTCGCAAAGTTTGCGGCACGCTTTTGGGTTGCCCGTCAGCCAAAGCCGAGATATGATAAGTTCTTATAATTTTTATCGGCTGATTTCGCGTGCAAAACGTGTTTTTTTGCTGTTCGATTCGCGCACGGAAGGGCTGCAAACTGGCGAAGCAAGCCGTTTTTTACTTCAACTGAAATATCAGTACAATGCGCCGATTGTGGTAAAAAATCTGTCGTACAACATTGTTTTTGATGATAAAAAGCCGATAGCAGCGCAAAAAACGCCTGAAATTATGCATAAATTGCAGCAATTTACCACTGAAAATTCCGAAAAAGCACTTTCGCCCTCGGCGATAAATACATATTTGAATTGTCCGTATGAATTTTATCTGTCTTATATTGAGGAACTTAAAGAAGAAGACGAACTTTCCGAACTGATTGACAGCAGCGCGTTTGGTAAAGTTTTTCATAAATCAATGGAAATTCTTTATAAACGTTTTGAAGGGCAAACACTTGAAAATCAACATTTTGAAAAAGAACTGTTGAATAAAAAAAATATTGAAAATGCAATTAATCGTGCTTTTTTGCAAGAAATTTTTAAAAATAAAAATGAAAACGAAATTGAATTGGAAGGGAATAACTTATTGATTTCCAAATTATTAGAAAAATATATAAAACAGGTTTTAACCATTGATAAAAATCGTGTGCCATTTCGTTATATCGCTTCCGAAAAACTTTTTTATGCAAAATTGCCGATAAATAACGGAACGCAACTTGTTAATTTAAAGGGTTTTATAGATAGAATTGATGAAAAAGACGGCGTTGTTCGCATTTTGGATTATAAAACAGGAATTGGCGAAAATGTTTTTAAAAATATTGAGCAGATTTTTGATAAGGAAGATGATAAACGCCCGAAATACGCGCTGCAAACATTTTTCTATGGAACTTTATTTGATAACAGTTTGAAAGCAAAAATTGTTCAAACAGGAATAATTTTTCTGCGAAATGTATTTAAAAATGATTTTTCAACACAAATGCGGCAAAAAATTGACCACACAACAAGCATTGCTGTTGATGATATTTCAGATTATAAACAGGACTTTCTTGGGCAACTTACCGAGTGTTTGGAAGAGATTTTTAACCCTGATATTGCTTTTGTACAAACCTCATTACCAAATAATTGCAAATATTGCAGTTTTAAAGAAATTTGCAGAAAATAAAGCAAAACTGCGTTTTTTTCACTTTTCTATTTCTGTCATATCTTTACGTTCAAATTTTATATAACGCGGTTTCGTCGGCACATAGTGGTCGTCGTCCCAAAGGGTGCTTGTAATCATCAAATCGGCGCTGTAACGGTTGCAGGCGATAGGAATATTGTGAATTCGGCACTGACGCAACAACATTTGAATATCCGCCTCGTGCGGCTGTGCGCTAAGGTCGTCGATAAGAAAAACCGCTAAATCAATTTGATGGCGAACAACGAGCGCGGCAATTTCGGCATCGCCGCCAAGCGGACCTGAATTCATACAAGTAATATCCAACTTAATTCCCTGTTGTTCAAATGCTTCGCGAATTAAATTGCCTGTAGTTCCTGTGCAAATCAATTTGTGAGTGGACAACATTTCGCTGTTAAAAACTGCCCAATCAACCATATCCGCCTTGCGGTTGTCGTGAGCAACAAGTGCAATTCTTAAATGTCGTTTCATAAATTAATACCTTATTTTCAATATTTTGTGGAGCATAAGAGACTCGAACTCTCGATTGAAAATAAATTATTCTACCCCTTACAGATACTTCTATATTATGGTTTTGCTTTTATTTTATATTAATACTTGGGACGTTTTTGGGACGTTTCCACACTTTTTTTGTTATTTTAAGCCTGTCGCCAAATACACTGTCGCGCATTATTTTTATTTTTTTTCGGAGTGATTTGTTGCGTTTCTGTTATGGAAAAACAATTGTAAAACTACCACATTGCTGCAAAGTGCCTGAACTTGTATATACAGACGGATACAAAAGATAACCGCTTGCCTGCGTCATTCTAAAAGCATGATAACCTGCTTGAACTGAATTTACAGTTAATTTGCCATTTGCGGCAACTCTACCCTTGTAGGTATTGTCAATATAACAATCATATGGGTTTGATGCCCAACTATCAAAAATTATAGTTCCCGTTCTGGATTTTTCACATTCAGATTGTACGGGATTGTTAGGTTCGTCTGATTTACACCCCGCCATCAGCAAACTTATTGCTGCAAAAATTAAAATTATTTTTTTCATTTTATATAAAGTTTTAAAATTTAATGCTTTAACCAATAGTCCTAATAAAAATTTTTTATTCATTTACTTTTATTTTCTAATTTACAACTTAATTCTACAATACGATTACTTAATTTATCAATCAATTCATCTTTTTTGTCAAGTTTATTTTGAAGCGTTTTTACATCGTCATATACTAATTTATTGCCAATATCTACAATATTCTTGTTTCCTTTTATATGGTTATTGCTATTGACATTTACATTGCCATTTTCATTTTCATTGTCTTCATCAAAGAAAAAACCAACAGGAACTTTATAAAAGTTTGCAATTTTTTCTAATAAATCCACTTTGCAAATACTGTTTTTATAAATTATATTATACATTGTTTGATAAGTAGTGCCAATTGCCTTTGCATCAGCATATTTATCATTGCTCGCCTCAAATATTTTCTTCAATTTTTTAGCATTCATACTATAAAAAATGTTAAATATTATTGAATATATATAAATATTAACAAGTTTATTTTTTATATTGTAAAATTAACTTTATTTTTGCACGCGTAAATTTACGCAAAGATACGAAATTTTAACAAAACGTACAATTACGCAAAAAAAAATATTACCCAAAAACATAAATTTACGCAAAATAATATTTTAAAATTATTCAAAAAAAAATAAAAATGTATAAAATGTATAAAGTAAAAAAACCCAATCCTTTGGCTGACTATTTAGGCAAAGTGCCATCGCAATTCTATAACGGCAAAGTAGAAGAAATAAAAAAAGGTTGCGGAATTGACCGTAATACTTTTCGCAATTGGGTAAGCGGGCAATGCCGTGTGCCACCCCCCGGACAAATTTTAATAAATCAAATTTTAAACAAAAAAATTTTTGACGTATGAAATTAAATTACAAAATTTTTGAAAAGGTCAATAATTATCGTATTGACATAGAGGGACGCAACGAAACGATGGCTTTGGCTGATTTTTTGGATATAAAGGGCGTTATTTCGAGCATACAAATTCACTATGCCACAGGTACAGGTGCAATTTACACCTTTGCAGGCGTGAAAAAGGAAGATTTGGAAAATTTAATCAAAAATTTCACAGGAGAGTAAAAACGCTTTTTTCTTAATTGTAAAAAAAATGACAATCGAAGAAGTAGTAGATATTTTGCGCCGCCGAAATAACAATTACGCACAGCGTAAGGGTCTGACCGATTATGTGCGCGAGAATGAGAAAATAATCAATGCTATCATTGACTTTGCGAACGAGCGAGAAAATAGGTTTATGCCCGCCCGCGCCCGCGATGTTTTTCCATTTGCAGCAGCCGAATTTTCGGCATTCGATGCGCCGATAACCAACACCAAGCCCGCCGCTGTGTGGCGACTAATAGACGTATATACTTTTATCAGTAAAAACGCTGATTTGAAGACAAATACAGACTATTTGCGTAGCACAGGCGACAAGTCGATAAAAGCAAATTATCTTCCTTATTGCTGTTTTTCTGGCACGTTCCACGAGCGCGCCGCCCAAAAACTAATCAATCAC
>JGI20171J14444_1000272_pt1 | contig 16453 bp, 14 predicted proteins | sample TergutNc150P4_FD_14444 | JGI IMG/M metagenome (IMG submission 14444) | reverse complement strand
GAGCCGATTCCGCCATTAAATCCGCGCGGAGTAGAATTTATTACAGGTTCAGGCGCAACGGCGGTATTTATTAAGGAATATGGAATTTCCAACGGATTGACTTTTAATAGCGTATGGGCGGTTGGCAATTCTTCGCAAACAGGAATTGAAGATGTTTTGGAACATTTGGATTTCACTTTTAATCCTCAAACCAGCAGCCGCGTTATCATGCTTTATATGGAAACCATTCGCAAGCCGCAAAAATTGTTGCAACACGCTGCCTCGCTGATAAATAAGGGCTGTCGGATTGCCGCAATAAAATCGGGCAATTCCGAAGCAGGCAGCCGCGCCGCTTCTTCTCACACAGGTGCGATGGCAAGTTCCGATGCAGCTGTTGATGCGCTTTTTCGTAAAGCGGGCATCGTGCGCTGCTACAGCCGCGAAGAACTTACAACCGTTTGCTCGGTTTTTATGTTCCCAGAATTGCAAGGCAAAAACATTGCAATTATTACTCACGCGGGCGGTCCTGCGGTTATGCTGACGGACGTTTTGGCAAATAACGGACTGCAAGTTCCGCATATTGAAGGAGCAAAAGCAGATGAATTGCTCGGCAAACTTTTTGCAGGTTCGTCGGTTGGCAATCCGATTGATTTCCTTGCAACAGGAACAGCCGAGCAGTTAGGAACTATCATTGATTATTGTGAAAATGAATTTCAAAATATTGATGCAATGGTAGTTATCTTCGGCTCGCCCGGACTTTTTGCAAATTGGGAAGTGTATAAAGTTTTGGACGAAAAAATTAAAAGATGTAAAAAACCGATTTTTCCTGTTCTGCCGTCAATTATTAATGTAAAAGACGAAATTCACGATTTTATTTTTAATAAAAAAAATATAAACTTTCCTGAAGAATGCGTGCTTGGCAATGCTTTGGCTAAGATTATGAATACGCCAAAGCCGCAACCAATCGCGCCAATTCAGCCAAAAATTAATTTTGAAAAAATTAGAGATGTAATTGCAAAAGCGCAGAACGGTTATTTGAAAAATGAAGAAATTTCTGAACTGCTCGCCGCTGCAAGCATTGAACAAAAACCTGAAAAAGTTGTGAAAAACGTTGATGATGCACTTGATTTTGTACGAAAAATCGGTTTTCCTGTTGTGATGAAAGTAGTTGGTCCGTTGCACAAATCTGATGTCGGAGGTGTAGTTCTCAATGTAAAAGACGAACAAACTGTATGCAAAGAATTTGCTCGCTTAATGCAAATACCTGATACTTATGCAGTTGAGATTGACAAAATGCTTTTCGGCACAGAACTTTTTGCAGGTGTAAAACGCGAAAAGCCTTTCGGACATCAACTTTTATTCGGACTTGGCGGAATTTTTGTTGAAGTTGTTAAAGACATTCAAAGTACGCTCGCCCCTGCGGGCAAAGACGAGGCGCTTTCTCTGATAAAAAAATTGCGCGGGTATAAAATTTTTCAGGGCATACGCGGACAAACTCCCATAAATGAACAACTTTTTGCAGAAATTATTACACGTATTTCTGCGCTTGTACAAGCCGCTCCCGAAATTGTAGAAATGGATTTAAACCCGTTAATTGCAAATTCACAAGGAATTATAGCAGTTGATGCACGCATCAGAATAGAATATTTATCAATTTTTTTATAAAAAAATTGATAAATATTTTTATAATTCAAAAATAATTACTACCTTTGCAAAAAATTTTTTATAAAACAAACTTTTAATAAAAAACAACAAAATACAATGACAAAGGAAGTATATCAAACTCAAAATGAAAAAACAAAAAAATTATTGTCGATGCTGTGGGTGTTACTTTTTGCAAACTTCGTTTTCTGCGATTTGCTATCTTTTATGCACTGCTACAATTCAGCAGACAAATTAGTGTGTAATCTTAATGGCGTGAATATAAGTCAATTAACTTTGCTGGCTTACGGCATTTTGATGGAAATTCCAATATTAATGATTTTGGTTGCCGGATTTTGCAAGCATAGGCACAGCAGAAAACTCAATATTATTTGCGCTTTTCTGATGATTTTTGTGCAAACTTGGAGTTTAACGCTCGGAAAAGTTGCAATGCATCAATGGTTTTTTTCCGTTATTGAAATAGCAATTTGCATAAGCATTGTTTTTATTGCTTGGAAATGGAAAAGAAAAAAAATTTACGTTTTTCAGGAAAAATGAAATATAAATTCTTTTAACAAAGATAATAATGCCAAAAATAAGAGAGTCTTAATCATAAATAGATGTAATGTTTTTATGACAAAAATACTTTTTTTTTAAAATGCTGTAATTTAATGATTTATAAAAATGAATAATTGCTCAATAAATACAATTTTTATTTTGATTAAGACTCTCAAAAATATTTGGTAAAGTTGAAAGGAAATATATTATGCAAAAATAGCAAGTCCATCAATGAACTTGCTATTTTTTTATGATAATATGATTGTTATACTATTCTCACCAACTATTTTTGGCATAATATCTTAAAAAATATGACTAAAAAGAGTCAAAATCAGATTAAAATCCAACTGCCACGCCTGCCATAATCACAAATTTATTGCCTTGCAAAAATTTTGGCGAAAACATATCCATATAAAATTGCGAAGTATAGTCTATTTGCGTATTAGCCAAATCAGGACGAAGGTTGTACAAATTTGGATTATCAGGGCGGACTTCGCCAACAATTACATCGCCTTTGGGCAAAGCGGCTTTTGTGCTGTTGTAACTTGCTTCAAACATTGCATAAACATTGGCAAAAATTTCATAAGTGGCTTTGAGAGAAACAATATCACTTTTCCAAATCACATCTTTAAGAAACGGCGTGCTGATTTGAGTCGAAAGTGATTGCGATGTCAGATATTCAAACTCATTTCCTTTCCTTGCATCTGTAAATGAAGCAGTTATGTCAAGCCCGCGAAGCGGTTTATAAGTTGCAGCAAGGTAAATTTCCTGCGAATTATCCCAAAGATAATGTCCGAGATTGTAACTATTTGAAGTATAAGCAATTTCAGGAATTTTATGTTTGTACATTCCAACATTATTGCGCGTATATTCTGCCGTAAATATAATATTATCAAAAGGAAAATTAGATAAATTTGCGCCAAATTTATAAGAAATCGGATTTTTTTCTTTACTGCTCGATTTGAAACGCGCAAAACTTATTTCGTCTGCAAAAATTGATGTAAAAAGATGTAAATGCTTGATATTGCGCGAACTGAAATTGATATAAACCTGCGAATTCTGATTTTCGGTTTTCGTTCCTTTTGTAAAAAGATGGTCAATTGACTTAAAGAATGCGATTGGAATAAAATAACCTGCATTTACAGCATTCTCTGCATAAACAATCGAATTGCCAACCGACAGATTTAAATTGCGTATTGGAGTGAAAGTCAGCATATTAGCCGCCATAAATTTATTTGTTTGACGCTGCCAAACCTTTCCTGTATTATCAACATAAGCCTTTAATGTATCACTTATATTTGAAATTAACCAACCGTGGAAATAATTGAGTTCCAACCATTTAACAGGTTTAAGGCGCAAATAAATTGCAGGAAAAGACGGCGCGTGCCCCGAAAGAATATTTGCGCCGTGATAATTGTCGCCCCAAACAAAATTATCTTTTACCAAGCCGAGCGAACCCCACGAAGTACAAAAATTAATTCCACCGCGAGAATCGCTGAAATCGCCGTTTCCAGCAGTTGATTCTTTATATTCCGCGCCCGAAAACTGATTTAAATAACGCGGTTCAGAAAGCAAAGACGGCATATCTTTCTTTCCGCCCAAAAATACATTATCGCGCAAACTACCCCAAATTGCAACATGCTGTCCGATTGTCGCTTGAATTTCTGCGCCAATCCAGCGTTTGAGAATAGTATTACCGCCATTATTCCAAATTTGCACACCCAAAAGCGGCGCAAGCGATGCGTGGAACAGCGAATCTTTATAATAAATCGCAGGTTCAAGCAACGAAACTTCAATCGTTCCATCGTTGTAAACATCATAGTAAGTTTCAGGTAAGTTGTTCATTTCCAGCGCATAAGATTGCATAAAGAACATCAAATCCTTTTGTTGCCGTGAATTTAATTCTGCTATGCGAATGCTTGCCTCACGCAATTTTTCGGCTATCAGCATACGCGAATAAGGTTTTACAGCAGAATTAATATCAATTATCTGCTCGGAAGCCAACTCGTCAAGAAAACCGTAAATCTTTGTGTATGAAATGTTTTGCGGAATATCCTGCGCCGCCAAACTCAAAGAAACACACAAAATACAAATTGCAGTAAATATTTTTTTCATTTTTTATATAATTTTAAAATTTTTATACCAATTTTTCCTAATTTATACTTAAAAGAATGGAAAATGTAACAAAATCGTCCAAATTCTACCTGTTTTCCTCCAAATTTTGATTTAAATTCACGCACTCCGTATGGCTTTTCAGGCACTCCCGCGCCCATAAAATCAAATTTTGGAATGTTGTTTTGCAGAGCAAAATCAATTCCTGCCCACGTTGCTGCAACAGACGGATAATTATTGCGAAAATCTTTATCTCTACCGCAAACAAACCATTCATAAACTACTTTGCCGCTGAAAATTACTACAACAATTCCGCCAATAATTTTATTATTTTTTTTAACTGCGAAAATTTTGCCGTAATTTTTTTGCGACAAAATTACAAAAAATTTCAATGGAAAAAGCGGAGTGCGTATTTTTGATTTATATAATTTTTTAAGGCAGGAATAAAATTCTGTAATTTCTTTTGTATCAACAATTTCCACAATTCGAGAACCATTGCGCTGCGCAATTTTCATCTGACGGCGTTTGCTTTGGCTCAAATTTTGTAAAACTTGCTCTCTATCAATTGTTTGCACAAAAATATTAAAGTGTTTTTGATACAAAAATCCTGCATTTTCAAAATCCGTTTTCCATTGCGAGAAATCATTAAAATTACGAATTTCAAGAAAAATCGCTTTATTCTTAATATTTTTTACAATTTCATTAAAAAAAGTATTAAGAACATCTTTTTTTATATCATTTTTCAATAAAATGCCGCCTTGAATAATTGCCCGTTTTGTAAAATTTCTGAACATTCCCAAGCCGTTTTTTTCGATATAACCAACTGCAACTGCCTGTAAATCATTATTTTCCGTTATTGCAAAAACAAAGGGTTTAATAAAATTTAATTCAGCGTAAAAATCATAACATTCGCGCGTCTGAAAAAACGTAGCCACATCAGAACGCTGCACAAGCGCGTCCCATTGCGTTTTGTCAATTTCGGAAACGGAATTTATAAATTTCATTTTTTCAAAATATTTTTATAAATATTTATTAATTCGTTGGCAATCAATTTGTTATCTAATTCTAATTCAATAATTTTTTCTCTGCCGTTTGTTCTTTGATTTTTTACAAAAACTTCTTTCAATTTATCTGCAATTTCTGTTTCATCATAACCAACTATAAAACAGTTATTTACATTTTTTGTAATTTCTTTTACATCGCCCACATCAACCGAAACAATCGGACAATTGCACGCCATCGCTTCTTTAATAAACTGCGGCGACCCTTCCGAAAAACTCGTCATCAACACACAATCGACCGCATTCATTAATTCATTAACCTGTTGGCGCGTATATGATTTTAATTCTAAAAGCGTTGCATTTTCAATTTTTTTAACTGTATTTTTTGCCAAGTCGTAATTTTTTACTGCATTATCAAACGAACTTGAAAATAAAACATATTTTTTTGATATATCTAAATTTAATTTTGCACGAATTTCATTTTTATTTTTTAAAGGATAAAAAATATCCAAATCAACGCCGCAAGGCAGCAAAACATAATTTTTTTTCGGTTTTACCGTTTCAATATTTTTTTTGGAAACAAAAATATTGAATTTTGACAAAAAAATTGCAATTTTTGAAAACCGCAATACTTTTCTATTGTTAATATCGCTGCCGTGATAGGTTGTAACCACAAATACGCGGCGTTGCAAATTTGCCAAAAGCCCCGACAAACCATAATGCGCATGAACAATAATCGGCTGAAAATCAATGATTTTACGCAAAAGTTTTTTTCTGTTTTTCAAATATCCCAAAACACCTTTTCCTTCAACGGTAAAAAAATCAACTGTGCAATCCGCTTTTTTCAAACAATCGGCTTGGTCGGTTATAAAAGGCGCAATTTTACCAGAATTTTTACTGCAAACAATTAATATTTTTAATTCTTCATTATTCATGTTAATTTTACAACATATCCCTTCCTGCAAGTTTAACCCAGTTCCACACAATAATTGCTGCAAGCAGCAAAATCATATAAACGTTATAAAAAATTTTTACTTTATTTGTCGATTTGCTCACTCCGTAAGCGGCAAACATCAAAAAAAACGGTATTATAGGCAAATGAAAACGCCCAGATTGAGCAAATCCGCTCATTGCAATAACGCCCAAATAACCAATCATAAACGAGCCGACTAACAGAAAATCGCGCCATTTACCGCCGCGTTTTAGTGCATCAACAACAATCAAAAATAAGGCAAATACCAAAAAAAACGCCATCAGATTTTTTACATAATATCCGCCATTTTGCAGTTGCAGCATACGTTGAGGCACATTAGTTTCCGAAACAATCGGGATAAAGAAAATTGCAGGAGCAAAAATTGCTGTTTTGCCATAAACGGCAAATCTGTTTCCACCAATGCGCTTGGAACGCCATACCATCGATTCTTCCTGATTCATTTGTCGGCTGCTCCATGCCTGCTCTATTTCTGTTAAAATTTTTCCTCCGCTCAAAAAAGCGATTGCAATAACAATCCAAATTCCCAAAATCATACGTTTTCCATAATTTCCTGTCCGCGCAGACGAAAAAAACAAAGCCGTAATAAAGGCAAAAAGCAAACCTATCCCCAGCACAGAGCGGAAAGTAAATAAGGCTGCTGCACAAAGCACAGGAAAAACGAGATTTCCAAAAGACAAATGATGGCTGCGAATCGCGTTATCGGCACGTTCTATGCCAAAAACAACAAGAAAAATCATTTCAGTTTCTTTTGTGTGCAATCCGCAAATATTAATTAATTCGGGCATCAGCATACAAAAAATTCCAGCCATTCTGCCAACGCTTTCGCCAAAAGTCCGAGATGCAAGTTTATAAACCAAAACAGCGGTAAATGCGCTTAAAACTGCTTTTACCAAACGTGCAATTAAAATATTATGTCCATAAACCATATAACTTGCACCAAGAAAAGTTGGATAACCTCTGTCTGAAAATCCAACTCCTGCAAAAATTCGTTCATACGCACCCCACCCTTGCTCATACAACTGCTGTGCCTGCCAATCATAATTTCCTGAATCAGCAACATCAAATTCAAACGGATTGCCATTGATTGCCGAATAAAAATAATACGAAAAAACAACCCACACAATCCGTATGAGCAAACTTATAATAAAAATATTGGTACTAAAGGTTTTAGATGAAAAATTTGCCCATTTAAGAGGAAACTGATAACTTCCGACAAAAAACAGAAGTACCACCACCGCACCGATAACATAGTTGTACCACGCCATAGGTTGATTTGTAAAAATAATAAGACAGGCAAAAATCGAAACGAAATAAAGAATAATCGCCCGTTTTGTAAAATATTGAGGAAAAAAACTTAACATTTTATTTCAATTAATAATATTTTTATAGATTTTGTTTAAATTTTCAAAAATTTTCTCAACGCTAAAATTTTCACGTACAAATTTGTTGGCATTTTCAGCTTTTTGCTTATAAATATTTCTGTTTTTAATAAAATCAGTAAATTTTTCAAACAAATCCTGCGGATTGTCCGATTTAAAAACCGTTCCAAATTCGCCGTCTGCTGTAAGTTCGTTCATTACGCCCCAATCATTGACAAATACAGGAACGCCCGCTGTCATCGCCTCTGCAACCGCAATTCCAAAAGTATCGTGCGCAGAGGAATATATAAAAGCGTCCAACTGACACAAAACGTTCGGTACATCTTTACGCCCGCCGAGAAAAAAAACTTTTGTATTCAAAAGTCCGTTTTGTCTGCAAAATTCTACGCACTCGTCATACAAATGCGCTTGAGAATCAATGCGTAAGCCCGCAAACACAAATCGAAAATCGTAATTTGCATCAGCAAGCAATTTCAAAAAGCGGCAAATCACAATTTGCGTGCGCACATAAACAAAATTACCGACCGAACCAAGCAACAATTCGCAATTTTCTGGCAACAAAGGTACAATTTCTTTTTGATTATCAATTTTATCAAAACTTATGCAATTATACACAACATATTGATTTTCAGGAGATAAACCGTATTTTTTTATATAATAATTTTTTTGAAAATTGCTGACAAAAATATTTCCGACTGTTGATTTCAAACTTTTTGTAAAAATTTTGGCAGAAAAACCTTTCATTCCAAAATCAAAATTATGCACAGTTTGCAAAACTTTGATTTTTGTGCCCAAAGTTGCTAATTTTGCATAAATTACCTCAATGCTCAACTGCGCATGAACAATATCTATTTTATTATTTTTCAGTAATTTACGCAATTTTAAAATATAAAAAATATCCAACGGAAAATGCGGATAAAGAAGAAACAATTTTTGCCCTGATGAATAAAAATCTTCCCTGTATTCGCCGCCCTTGCGGTGAATGCCAATAAACTGAAAATCAGCCTTTTGTCCGTTGCGGAACAAATCGAGCATCAGCGTTTCCGTACCTCCGCGCCTGAGCGCGCCAAACATATATGCAATTTTCATTTTTCTAAAAATTTTTTAAGAATTTCGCGCTTTTGAGCTTCGGATTGTTTTCCGAAATTTTTGAAATAATTCCATTTTTTGCCCAAAAATATTTTCATTTTAATAAAGCGAATGCTGCCCAAAGTGATGCCTTTGCGCGGAAAAGCCATTTTTTCTGAATTTTTATTTACAAAATTCGGCTCGGTGGAAACTGCAATTTTAATATTATTTTTTTGCAAAATTTCCATTTCGCGCCTGCCAAAATCAAGCCCGAAAGTTCCGTTTGGATATGCAAAATATTTTATTTCCTGATTTATAAGTTGCGCCAAGTCTTTGATTGACTGTACAATTTCCATTTTGCTATCGGCATCTGTTTCGTTTGCCAAAATCGGATGCGAGAGCGTGTGCGCACCGATAGTAATCAAGCCCGATTGCTGCACTTCACGGATTTTTTCCAAATCCATATTGCGAAATTCCTTAGGCAGCGTTTTGGTTTTTTCTTGATAAATTTTGATAAAATGATGAATTTTTTCAACAGGAAAACATTTTAAAACCGCGTGCAGCCCATAATTTTTAGCAATTTGGTAAGGAATTTTCGTTTCTTCGGACAGGATTTGAGCCATCACCGCCGTGTCGTAATCGACAATTTCCTGAAACCAAAAATTTTCGTGCCGCACAATGCTTTGCGGCGACACAAAAATTGCAGCAGGCACATTGTGTTTTTTCAAAATGGGAAAAGCAACCTTGTAAAACGTCAAATCGCCGTCATCAAAAGTTATGCTGCACAAATTATTGCGTTTTCCACACATTTTTTCATCTTCAAATGCACTCAAAGGCACAATTTTATACGCTGATTTCAGGTACATAATCACGCTTTCAAACCACTGCGGATTTTCCACAACGTGCAGATTTACAATGATATTTCTCTTCATTTTTTCAAAATTTTTATTTATCTTATATGTTCAAAATCGCTATCCAAAAGTTCAAAATCGAAACTGTTTCTTTTCATTTTCTCAAAAATTTCTTTATTTTTTGAGAAAAACGCAAATCGAATATGCTTTATTTTTGAAAATGTTTTACTTTTGACATAGTCCGAAACATCTTTTTTGCAAGTCAAAAAACGAATGTAAGCGATTTTTTCTTTTATTGCACGCAAGCCCAAAGTTGCAATCATCTTACTTATTTCCAATTTGTTACAGTTATCGCTCACCCACAGAACATCAATATATTTTCCGTGATTGTCGTTAATTAATATTATTGCCTGAAAATTTTTGCAAATATAAATAAAATATTTTTCCCTGCTTGGCGAGCGCAAAATTCGCCAATTTACAAAATCTTCATCGCGCACAGGCGTTGTAAAATTCTCGGTATTTTGATTTTTTTCCTTATAAATTTCATAAAATTGAGCAAAATTTTCGTCTGTTAATTCTTCTAATCTGTATCCGTTTTTGTGATATGCTTTTGTTTTATATAAAATAAAAAAAAACGGTAAAATAATAATATTCAGCATTTTACACAATACTTTCGGCAATTTGCGGGCAAATGCAGGATGCGAAAAAAGATGCACAAAATTAAAATGCACAAAAGTGTTAAAATCTTCCTGCCAGCCAATTTTTTTAAACACGCCTATAGATTTTTCGTTGCAAAAAGTTACGCAGCAATCCGAAAATTCTATCCATTTCTCCGTCACAATGCTGCCAAGCCCTTGCCGCTGCCATTGCTCCAAAATTTTAAAATCGATAAACCACGCCGCAGTTTGTTTTTTCCCTTCTAAATTAATAAAAAACGGCATCATACCCGCATGAGCAATCACTTTTTCGTCTGCCTGAACAACAAGCGGAGCTTGATTTTTGTAAAAATCGGTACGGTTAAGCCATCGCCAAATTGAAGGCAAAAACTTCATTCGATTTTCAAATGCCTGCGAATAAAAGTCAATTAACTCATTTTCAGGAATTTGCGCTGCCGATTTTATTTTTATTTGTTCGTTTTCCATTTTTATATTTATTTTCTCAAAATTTTTCCTTTTATATCGGATAAAATACTGAATAAAAGCATTTTAGATTTCAATAAAAATATAGGCGTTTTATAATATTTTTTATATTCCGATTTTGGCTGCTTATCCCAATTAACTTTTTTTAACTCGTTTAAAGCCGCTGAATGCGTTTCTTTATTTAAAAAATAAGGGAAAAGCCCATAAACGCGCAAATTATCCAAAACTTGCTTTAATTTCGAATTGTTTTTTTCCTGCTCATAGAGGCTTGGCAAAGCAAAAAGAAAATGATTTTCTGGTTTATGGATTTTCCGCCCCACCGCCCGCGTTGCCTGCTCAACATCTTGATTGTAAAACGCAAGCGGCTGATTTTCAAGCGCAACCTGATATTTCAAGGCAATTTTTACCCACAAATCAAAATCTTCGCCCATTTTCAACGCCGAATTAAAACCGTTCATTTCTTCAAAAACCGATTTTTTCACCACCGCCGCCCCTGTCCACACAGGCATATACGGCGAATAAATATACGCCTGCAAATAATCAAAATATCCGCGTGTAAAATATTGATTTACACCGATTTTCGCAGGAATTTGTTTTCCGTTTTTTACCTTAAAATACGAACTTGCAAACAACGCGCCTTCCGAAAAATCGTCAATCAAACATTTCATTTTCGCCAAATAATCATTTGCCCACCAATCGTCCGCATCAAGAAATGCGAGATAATCGTATTTTGCAATTTGTGCAGCGTTGTTTCGCGCAGTGGAAACGCCGCTGTTTTTTTGTTCAATAATTTGTAAATTGCAATTTTTATTTTGAAACAGTTTGACAATTTCAAGCGAACTGTCTGTCGAACCATCATCAACAACAATTATTTCAAACTCTTTAAAAATTTGATTTACAACAGATTGCAATGCCTTTTCAATATATTTTTCTTTATTATATAAAGGTATGATTACCGAAAACATAAATTATAAAAATTTCGTACAAAAATAAGAATTTTTTTTGTAAAATTGGCGCTTTGCCCTCTTTTTTATACTTTTGCAGAACATTGCATTAGAATTTTAGATATTGTTATTATACATAGTTTGTTGTTGTAGGCAAGCAGGAGACAGCGTAGTGGGAAAACCAACAGCGAAATAGAGAAAAGTAACATTGAATAAATAACTTAAAATAATATGATTATAACAAACAACAGATTAAACTGGATTGATTGGGCTAAGTTTTTCGGTATAGCAGTGGTTATTATGGGGCATATGCCTATATCCATACCATATGTGAGAGGATTAATATATTGTTTTCATATGCCTTTGTTTGTCATTATATCGGGATTTTTATTCAAACCGATTGGTTTCAAACAGGAATTAATTCGTTCTTTTTATTGTTTGATAATTCCCTATCTAATATACAATAGCATTCTTTTTACTATCTATTTGTTTATCGGACAGGTGCATATATCAGAATGTAAATATATAATATTAGGAAATCAAGAAATGCTGCCACACAATTTCAGAATTATGTGGTTTATAATTACAATTTTTACAATGAGATGTCTGCTTGCATTAATACATACAATACAATACAATACAAAAACTCTATATGTTTTAACGATTATATTATCTGTATGTATTACAGTTTTTATAAAATTATTTGAAATGAATGTTTACAAATATGATTATTTTCAGTTAGCAACCACCTGTTTATTATTGCCGTTTTTTATTTTGGGAATATACCTGAAAAAAGACGACAGAATATTAAACAAAAAGATGATGTGGCTGTTAGGAATTATAGTAGTAATTTGTATCGCAATTGCTGCTTTCAATGGCAACATAAATACTTTTAGAAATATTTATGGCAAAAGTTTGATATTATTTTATATAGCGGCAGGCGGAATTTCACTATTTGTCCTTTCTGTTATTAAAAATTTCTTTAATAAACAAAATCCTTTTGTGCAAACAATATCAACTGGAACATTGCTGATGATAGGATTTCACGATTTTTTCATTTCCATTCTGAAAAATATTTATCCCGTAAATAATATCCTAATCAACTTATTATATACTTGCTTTATAATATTGTTTTTTGGCGGTTGTATTTGGATTTGTAATAAATATTTTCCAATATTAATCGGGAAATATAAACCCAAAAGAAATTGAAAATGAAAATAAAAGCAACAAAAGAATGCGAAAACAAACATCAGTAGATAACAAGCGGCTTTGCGAAAACAAGGTAGTAACTCGTAATACAATAAATGTGTTAAATCATCGTTAATGCTTAGTAGAAATTTTGTGTAACCCTCTCTTTAAAAGTTGCTGAAACGTTTCAGGAAAACTGAAGATAGTGTAAATAAATTGAAGATATATTATAAATTTGACAGATTTAAAAGTAAAAAACAACAAAATAACTTAATAATGAACAAAATAAAAAATCAATTAGTTTGGATAATTCCAATTTTTCTTCTTTCTGTATGTAACGGAAAATCTAATCGTGGTACAAACGAACCACCTGTTTATTATGCAAGTAGGGATTCCTTGTACACTTACAAAAATTTAACCATTTTCTTGATTCGAGGAGAAAATGAGTTGTTGCGTGATTATTTAACACTGGAAGAAGCAATGGAACAAAAGAAAATTACGCTACATGAAACTGGCAATGTTGGTGAGTTATCGGTTGATAATACTTCTTCCTATTATATTTTTATTATGGCTGGCGATATTGTGAAAGGCGGTCGTCAAGACCGTACCATTAGCGAAGATATTGTGTTAAGTCCCAATGATAAAAAGATTCCATTGAAATCGTTTTGTGTGGAGCAGAGCCGTTGGAGTGGTCGAGGGGTGGAAAGCGATGCTGTTTTTTCTTCTTCTGAAAAAACGCTGAATAATAAAGCACTAAAGGTGGCGGCACGGACAGAAAAAAATCAGGGCAAAGTATGGGAAGAAGTGTCTAATTATCAAACCAAAGCCAGCGAAAAAGTACAAGCAGAGGTGAAAAGTAATGCTTCGCCTACAAGTTTGCAACTTACTTTGGAAAACGACAAGATAAAAAGCAGTATATCCGAATATGTGAATGCTTTGCAGGCTGCCTTTGATAACAAAAATGATGTACTGGGGTTTGCTTTTTTCATTAATGGAAAAATTTCGACAGTAGAAATTTTTGGCAATGCTACCATATTTAAAAAATTACAGAAAAAATTATTAGAAGCAGCAGCCTCAGAAGCCTTTGAACAGTATGATGAAAATATAAAGTTTGAAGCTCCTACATTGTCTATGCTTAAATCTTTTATGGAAAACTCAGAGAAAGGCACAGAAACAACTCGTCAGACCTCTACCAACATGATTGAATATACTAAGAAAACAGACAGCAGTATTTTATTACGTACAATAAATACCGATGCAGGTGAGGCTGCTTTGCACATTAGTATATATTCCACAGATGGATTGTCTATTAACAGAGAAGATGATTATGATTATGGCGGTTTTCGTTTACAGCGCAATATAAATAGGTAGTGTGCTAATGTCTAAAGTATGTTTTTAATATTTCAAAGCAGTATCAATTTTATATTTTTCAAATATATTGAAAATCAGCATTATGAACATAAATAAATTTTTGTTTTTAAAATATTTTAATAAAAAGCAGCACAAATCAAGCAGCAATTTTATAAATTTCGACAAAGTAAAAAAAATTTTGTTACTTGCCGACACGGTATGTTTGGACAACAACGAACTTAATAAAATTGTCAGCAAATACGAAGAGGCAGGTAAATGGATTAAAACGCTGATTTATACTGAAAATGTGTATTTCCCAAAAGAAATTTCGCAAAATTTTTGGAACAAAAGCGTTTTCAGCAAACGTGATACAAACTTTTTTTCACGCCCAAAGGCGCATATTCTCAACGATATAGCCGCACAGGAATTTGACCTGCTCATTGACCTTACTGCAACTCCCTCATTGCCAACTATGTACATCGTTGCAACCACAAACGCAACCTGTAAAATTGGATTAAAAGAACTTGAATTTCCTCTTTACAATCTCGTTTTTGATGTTAATTTGTCAGAAAAAAGCGATAATAATTCAAATTTGATTACTGTTTTTGAAAAAATCAATTTCTATTTGAAAAAAATTTAATAGAAATCAAAAGATAGAAAATGTAAGTTGAAAGATAGAAGTTTTTAAATTTTTGAATTGCATTTGTTGCAAACGCCTTTCAACACAAAATTTATACTCGAAAGTTGGTAATTTTCAGGCAACTCCACCTTAGGAATGTGAATATTTGTCAGGCAAATTGTTTCTCTGCATTTTGTGCAAAAAAAATGCGGGTGCAAATCGGCAATTTCACACATACATTTGTTGCTGCAAACAGAATATTTTATTGCGCCAGAACCGTCGTCAATACTGTGAATCAAGTGTTTGGCGTGAAAAAGATTTATCGTGCGCGAAAGAGTTGATTTATCAACAGTATCAAGTTTTTCTTCCAAATTGCCCAAAGTAAAGGCATGCTTAAATTCAAACATCGCCCGCACAACCAGCAGCCGAATTGCCGTAGGCGTAATATTGCGTTGCTGCAAAAGTTCTTCCATTTTTCAGAATTTTTTTGCAAAAATAAGTAAAATTCGCAATAAACCGACAAAGTGAAAAAATTAAATATTTATCGGAAATTTCTCGCCGTTCAATGCGTTTTTTAAAAAAAAGGAGTAACTTTGTATTCTGAAAATTTCGGGGCATTAGTTCAGTTGGTAGAACGTTTGGTTCGCAATCAAAAAGTCGAGAGTTCGAGTCTCTTATGCTCCACAAAATATTGAAAATAAGTGAGTTACAACGATTTTTTTAAGAGAAAATAAAAAAATCGTCCCAAAAACGTCCCACTTTTTTTATGTGGTTTTGCTAACAATGTAGAGCCACATAAAAAAAAAATGTCCATACCTGAAAAAAACATCGTACAAAAAAGTAATATTGATTATTTGCCAGCCATTTTACGCGAAGTACCATGTGGTTGGCGAATTGAATACTATGCTTTAAATCCTGCTGATAATCATCTGAAACGTGTCCGCATAAAAGTTACGCGACTTACTGAACGTTACAATAGCAAGCGTGAAGCACGGGCTCATTGCCAAAAGATTGTGCAAACAATCAATTCAAAACTTGCAGGCGGCTGGTCGCCGTTCTTCAATTCCGAAGATGCGCGTTTATATACCAAAATTGCAGATGTGGCAGAAAAATTTTTGAATGAAAAGCGTAAAGAATTACGAGTTAATACTTTACGTTCATATCAAAGTTTTTGTAAATTGTTGCTTGAATGGTGCAACCCAAAAGATATGTATTGCGGACTTTTTACAAAAATGTATGCTGTGCGATATATGGACTATCTTTATAACGAGCGCAACAACGGCGTTGTAACTTACAATAATCAGATTAAAATAGGGCGGGCGTTTTTTAATTGGGCAAAAGAACGCTGTTATTGCAAAGAAAATCCATTTGAAAGCATAAAACTCAAACCAAAACATAAAAAACAACGTACAATTATTCCCCCCGATGTGCGCGAAAGAATTAAAAAATATCTTTTGGAAAATGACGCTAATTTTTTGAATGTTTGTGAATTAGTGTATTTTTCTCTTATTCGTCCCAATGAAATTAAGAATTTGCGCGTTAGCGATATTGATTTTGAAAGGAAATTTGTAAAAGTTTCGGGCGATTTTGCAAAAAATCACAAAACGCGCCACAGTGCTTTAAGCAACGA
>JGI20171J14444_1000270_pt1 | contig 16495 bp, 12 predicted proteins | sample TergutNc150P4_FD_14444 | JGI IMG/M metagenome (IMG submission 14444) | reverse complement strand
GTTGCTGACACTGCCGTCGGCGTCGACGCTGCCGCCGCCGCTGCCGCCTCCGCTGCCGCCGCCGCTGCCGTCCTCTGCCAACTCGACGAACAGCTTGCCAACATCCGAGCGCAGGTAATCGGCGGTCTTGCCGAAAAACGCCTGGCTGGAGCGCATGTGCAGGATGTGGCTGGCGTACTTAACGGCGCTGGGGATGTCGTGGGAAACCATAACGATAGTCAGGCCGGTCTGCTTGTTGATCAACTCGATCAACCGGTAGAGTTCCTGTGTGACCAAGGGGTCAAGGCCAGCCACCGGCTCGTCTAAAAGCAGTGCCTTACTGGTGGCGCAAAGCGCCCGCGCCAAAAGCACCCGCTGTTGCTGGCCGCCGGAGAGCTCACGGTAGCAGCGGTGGCGCAGACCGCAAATTTTCAGCCGATGGATGTTCTCCTCCACCAGCTCTTTGTCTTTGCGCGAGTAGAACGGCCTGATGCCACAGGCGGCCAACCGTCCGGAAAGCACCACTTCGTAGACACTGGCCGGGAAGTCCTTTTGCGCGGCCGTCTGCTGAGGCAGATAGCCGATCTCGGTCGATTTCAAGCCGTCGCCTAGGCTAATGCTTCCCTGTCGGGGGCTTATCAGCCCCAGCATCGCCTTCAACAAGGTGGACTTGCCGGAACCGTTCTCACCGACAACACAAAGGTAGTCACCCTCGCCCACACTGAAGCTCAAACTGCTGGCAACAGTCTCGGAATCATAAGCCAAGGATACGTCTTGGCAGGTGATTAGCGCCATGTTACTGCAGCGCCTCTCTGAGTGGCTCGATGTTCTCGTTCATCAGGTCAATATAGGTCTTGCCAGCCTCGAAGTCGGCTTTGGCGATGGTGTGGCAGGCGTTCAGCTGCAGCACTTTGGCACCGCTTTCATCGGCGATGGTCTGTGCCATTTTGACGTTGCCCATCTCGATGTGGAAGACCACCGGGATCTTCTCCGCCCTAACCTTATCGATCAAAAACTTCACCGTTGCCGCATTGGCCTCGGTCTCAGAGGAACAACCCGGAAAGGCGGCAAAGTACTGGAGGCCATAAGCCTCCACAAAGTAGCGGAAGGGGAAGCGGTCACCGAAAACGATGGTCTTGCGCACCCCAGTGTTGACGACTTCTTGGAACTGCGCGTCCAGCTGCTTCAGTTTGTCGATATAGCTTGTGGAATTTTGCTGATAGTAACCGGCGTTGACACTGTCGGCCTGGCAGAGCGCGTCAGTGATCGCCTGTACCAACCGCTCGGCGTTTTTCGGCGATGTCCAGATGTGCTCGTCGTATTCCGGCTCTGCGCCGCCACTGGCAGCCGTGCTGGAGCTGGTTGCGCCGGGGTCGGTTGCGCCGGGGTCGGTTGCGCCGCCACTGGCAGCCGTGCTGGAGCTGGTTGCGCCGGGGTCGGTTGCGCCGGGGTCGGTTGCGCCGCCTGTACTGTGGTCGGTCGCATTGGCCGCTCCAGCCTCACTGGAGCTGGCAACCCCGGCCTCCTTCGTCGGCTCGGCCTCTTCCTGCATGCCTGGGACAATCTCTTCCTCCACTACTGACACGCAGTCCATCAGCTTGACGATCCTCATCTTGGAGGTGTCCAGTGAGGCCAAAATGTCATTGACCCAAGCATCGGACTCGCCGCCGATATAGATAAAAACGTCACAGCCCTGGATTCTGATGATGTCTTGGGGCGTGGGCTCAAAGGAATGACTCTCTGCCCCGGGGGGCAGAAGCATCGAGACTTCCGCCCTGTCTTGGGCAATAGCCCGAACAAAATCATAAGGAGGAAAAATGGTGGCAACCACCTTCAGCTTGCCGTCTGAGCCTACGTTCGCGGATACGCCCGGCTGGCCTTGTTGGCCGCAGCCAATCAGCCCCATCAGGGTGGCCGTTAGCGCCAACGTTGCCAATATGAGCAACACGACCGCAGTCGGTTTTTTTGTTTTCATAGTCTTTCTATTTCCTTCTGTTCTTGCCATCATGACTTTGCCGCTTCCTTCCCCAGCCTACTTTTGCAGACAGTTTTGGCACGTCCCGTAGAATACGGTTTTGCTGTCGTCTACCCGAAAAGCATGCGACTGGAAGATATGCTGCGACACCAGATGAACCTCATGGCATTTGAGGTCATATATCACACCACATTCCTCACATTTCAAGTGATAAGCTTCCTGTTCTTGCGGCAGCAGCTGGACGTACTGGTAGCAGGTACCAAGAATACCATCGAAGGTGTGCTTGCGCGCCTTTCCCTCTTGCACCAGCCTTTCCAGCTGGCGGTAGACAGTAGTCCGGCTGATCAAGGCATTGCCGTGCTGAAAATGCGCCACTACCTGTGCGGCAGTCACATAGGCACCACCCTGTGACTCCAAGAAATCCAGCACCGCCTCACCCTGCTTGGTATGGTAGTTCGTAGGCCGTTTGTTCAATGGACCAGCTCCTTCAAAATCGGGCGTCTCAGCCGAACGGGCACTTTCTAGGAAGCGCTGACTCAAACGCTTAAACCCAGTCATTGCCGGCCTGACCGGCAATGGCTCCCCCGATCAGCGAAGTGAAAAATTGCAGCTCGGGGCCATCTGGGACCGAGGTCTGATTGAATCGACACATCCCTAGGGAAACGCTCGCTCAAACGCCAATTTGTAACTACGTCTCAATTTAGCACACCCATGCAGCTTGTCAATATGTAATTGTGTTTCAATTTCAATTTTTTAGTGCTGTTTGGTTGAGCGCCTATGCCAGGATATGCTCACAGGGACGGAGCCGAACATGCCTACCAGCAAGATGGCGTAGCATTGTCGACTGACATATCCACACTGATACCAACTGAAAAGGCGGTCGATTGGCTAGGGCTTGATGACGGCCTATTCGAAGTTGATATCGATAACTATTAATACAGATAAACATGGCGGCAAATGTCTCGCAATCGATCCCTTTCCAGTCTCGGTAATAGAAGAACTCGTTTTTCAGCCTACCGAAAAATCCTTCACAGGCGCTATTGCCAGGCGAGCAGCCTTTCTTTGACATCGACCTAATGAGGCCGTCTCTTTCGCATATTGCTATCCATCCTGGCCATCTATAGTGGACACCGCGATCGCTGTGAGCCACAGGATGCTGCCCAGGAAGCAAGGTGCTGACAGCTTTTTCCAGCATCGAATTGGCAAGATGTCTTACCGTTGCTATCACAAGAAGAGCTATAAGAAGAGTGATTATGAAATGCTTGAAAGATATCAAAAAGGGTTCAAAAGAGCTTGAAGAATACGCAGAAGAGAGCGGGCTCTATCCAGATCGACCCATCGATGCCATTGCAACTGCTACACCCGATAGGATTGCAGTTAAAACTCACAGACGTGGCCCTCTCGAGGATGGCCAAAAAAGTACCGAACCTGAATGGAGGCCACCGAGAATACCAACAAGACCTGGTGATTGTTACAGGTTTGAGTTGAAGGCACTCTACCTTCCTACCAGTCGTGGCCTGTGGCTGAGGTATGTGGTCATGGCTTTACTTGCATCAGCCTTTGTTGGGCTTGGCCTTCTGCACAAATACAACGATGGCTATTTCGCCATTCTATTTCAAAACACTAACAACAACTTTCCGGTTACTACAGCGATCCAGCTCGGCGCAGTGCTTGTCCCGCTGTTGTTTGGCACAGTTATCGTTATCAGGGGACACGTCGGTTTTTTAAGACGTTACTCACTGCGTTGGCCGACAATATCCTTTGCAGTGTTGGGCACCCTTGTTTTCCTAACAGGTATATTCTGGTTCTTGGAGACGTCGGAACAGGCTTCTGATTTGCTAAAATTTATTTTTGAACCTTGCCTGTGGACAGCCACAATCTGGCTAAGCTCTTCCGTTTTAGTGACGTTTTCTGGCTGATGTCAGTAAACGTCCACAGACGTTGGTATCGGTATCCGATGGCGACGGATCGTTTTAAGATAGTGCAAAGGCCAGACTACGAAATCGAAAAATAGACTGTTTTGTCACGAACGGTATACCGATGTCCAAACAGGCAAAGACTTTTGCGACGTTCGTATACAATATATTAAAACCGCTCACCTGAAAGGTGGTAGATGACTGCACGCGCTAAGAACCTGCTGATACTCTCATTGACTTTGGCGATGTTCCTTGCCGCTATCGAGGGCACCATCGTCACTTTGGCTATCCCGACCATTGTTGCCGACCTGCAGGGCTTTGACCTGATCAGTTGGGTCTTCTCCGTCTACCTGCTGGCCGGAGCCATTGCCACCCCCGTATTCGGCAAGCTCTGCGACCTTTTCGGGCGCAAGCGCATCCTGATCATCGGCATCCTGATATTCATTGTCGGCAGTGCCTGCTGCGGCCTATCCCTGAACATGTTCGCCCTGATCGCCTTCCGTTTCCTCCAAGGTATCGGTTCCGGAGCGATCTTCACCGTACCCTTCACCATCGTCGGCGATGTCTTCCCGCTCAAAGAGCGTGGCAAGGTGCAGGGGGCAATGGTCCTGGTCTGGGGCATTGCCGGGCTGGTCGGGCCGTTTCTCGGCGGCACACTGATATCCCTGCTTTCCTGGCACTGGCTGTTCTTCATCAACGTGCCGGTCGGCCTGATCTCGGTGATCGTCTTGCAACGGACTTTCCAGGAGCAGTTTCACCGCGTCAAACAGCCGATCATCCCCCATGGGGTGTTCAGCCGTTTTTCCAACGTCGTCAACCTAATCGCCTTCATTATTGCTGCCGCCCTTATCGGCATTGATGTTTATCTGCCCATTTACCTGCAGAGCGTCTTGGGACTGAGTCCGCTTCTGGCCGGGCTGATGCTGCTGCCGATGTCGCTTTCTTGGCTGGTAGCCTCAGTCATCAGCGGTCGCGTTATCCTGCGCTTCGGGAGCAAGGCGGCAATCAACGGCTTTTTGCTGCTAGCACTGCTGCTCTCCTTGCCGATCCTGTTTTTTGACCGTTCAGCCTCGCTGGTGCTGGTCGGCCTGACCATCCTGCTGATGGGCTTTGGCATCGGCGGTGCCTTCGCTACCACTACCATGGCCATCCAAGACTCAGTGGGCTACGAGAAACGCGGCACTGCTGTGTCGCTGAATTCGCTGCTCAAGTCACTGGGGCAGACCATCGGCATCGGCGGGCTGGGAGTGGCGTTCAATGCAGCGCTACTGCAAGGCTTTATCGGTGCCGGCATTGTCTGCTACAACCTAGCCAATCTCTATGATCTTTCCTCTTATCAGTCCGGCGTCAGTTGGACACAGGTAGTGGATGTCCTCAGCAGCTCCATGCAGCTCTTGTTCTTGATGGTGATCGTGATGCTGGCAGCGGCCTTGGCCTCGGGTCTACTGATACCCAAACAGCAGAGGAAGACAAGCGGGACATCCGGAGATGCAGCAGAGGGCGCTGCCAACCAAACTGACGGCAGCGACGGCTATGCCGACAACGGTGGCAGCGGCTAAACTCCCGGTCGCAATGGCTTGACTCCGATGTGCAGCGCTGCCACACCGCAGAAAAAGCTGCGGAAACCGACATCCTGAAAGCCACAGGCAGCCATTAGGGCCGCCAAGGCCGACTTGGAGAGAAATGCCTCGGTGGAGTCGTTCAGCCACTTATATTCTTGGCGATGCCCGACCACGAAGCTAGCCAGACGCGGCATGAGATGTTTGAAATACAGCCTGAACAGCGGCTTGACCACGGCAGTCGTGGGATAGGAGGCATCCAAGCAGAAGAACTTAGCGCCCGGAGCCAACACCCGGTTGAACTCTCGCAACGCAGCAGCATAGTCCGGGAGGTTGCGTAGCCCGAAGCTGATGCTCAGAGCCTGCAAGCTGTTGTCGGCGAACGGCAGATGCAGGGCATCGCCGTGCATCAAGTACGGGCGGCGCACCTCGGGCGGCAGCGCGGCGACACGCGAACTGGCAACTTCCAGCATCCTCTCGGAAAAATCCAAGCCACATACCTCGACTGCGGCTGGCAGGACGATCGCCAATGCTATCGTAATATCACCAGTGCCACAGGCCACGTCCAAGGCGGTCGATGCTTCTTTGTTGCAACCCGGCCCACAATCCGGTGTGGCGGCATTGGTCGGCGTTTTCTCGGCTACCCTAACCTCCCCCGCCGCCCCTGCCTTTTCAAGCTTCAGGCTCTCAGCTACCGACCTGACCAATACCCGTTTCCAGCGGCGATGCAAACCGAAGCTCTCCACGTCGTTCATACGGTCATAGTCAGTGCTGATGCTCTCGAAAATCTCGTGAACCCAAGCCTGTTTCTTCTCCGGAGTATCAGCCTTGGAGAACACCTGGCTCTTCGAGCCAGAAACGTTGTTCGGTCGCGCCTGCCCCTCTTGGCTCAAGCGGCGTTTTGGGCTCACGCAAACCCTACCATTTTGATCAGGCCGGCCGCAAACAAGCCGAATGCCCAGCAGACATTGACCAACCAGCACCAACTGGTTGCAGTCTTCATCATCCGGCCACGGTTGACGGTATTGTAGGGGCCTGCGGCCAAGCGGCGGATCAGGCCATGGCCCAAAATGGCAGTGATAGCTGTGGTGATCAGGGCGATTATCCAAAACAAGAAGGAAATCACCCCCATCCAGAGCAATGTGAAAACAGCCAGACCGCCGGCAAACAGCCGAGCGCGGCGGGCACCGAGCGCAATCGCCAGAGTCTGACGTCCAGCTATAATATCCCGGTCGATATCGCAGGTATTGTTGGTCAGCATGATCTGGGCGATAGTCAAAAATGGCGGCACTGCCACCACCAGCATCAGCGGCGTGAAACTCAAGGTCAAGGCGATATAGGTAGCCGCGGTAATCATGCCTCCCATTACCAGGCCACTGACCGCCTCACCCAACGGCAGGTAGCTGATCGGCTTGGGGCCGAATGAGTAAAGCACCACCACCAAAGCCCCAAGCACGCCGATGGGCAACAGGTACCAGCGCGAGATGAGCATCACCACCACACCGCAAACTGCGGCCACAGCCAGCAATGCCAATCCGAAACGCAAAGCGGCCTTAGGATCGATACTGTTGTAGACAATGGAGGCATCAGTTTCATCCAAAATGGTCTCGGCGGTGTCAGTGCCAGCGCAAAAATCGTGGTAATCGTTGAGCGAGTTCACGGCTGACTGCATCAGCACGGCAATCAACAACATCAAAACCCACGCTACCAAAGCCCGCAGATCCAAGTTGAACGGCACCAGATCATTGTAGGTGAATGCGGCAGCGCCAGCCACCAGCACAGGGCCTATCGATGCCGCCCAAGTGGGCGGGCTGGCCAATTCCAAGGCCGCCTTCAGGGTAAAGGGCTTATAGCTCATGGCTGCTCAATACGATAGTGGACAACAAGGCGAGCAGGGTACTGGGCACCGCTTGACACCGTCCAGTACCCTGCAACGCTCCTCTATGAAAGCGTCGATTTAACGTACAAACCCAGTCATTACGGGCTTGAGCCACAATCTTTTCCCCCATGCCTCAGTTTGAAAGACCGCGGCCCAGGAGGTCGTATGGGGCAGAATCCTGCATCAATACTACGCTTCCCTAGCCTACATTTGGATAAACCAACTGCGATCAGACTTCACTTCGGCATCGATCTGCTGACGCAACTCGTCACTGATCGGCTCATCGACATTCATCAGCACGACAACCTTGCCGGTATCGGCGCTCTTACCGATCTCCATCGTCGAGATGTTGATGCCTGCATCCCCCAAGAGACTGCCGATCTTCCCCAACTGTCCGGGCTTGTCCTCGTAGCCCTCAATGAAGATGTACTTGCCAGGAATCAAGTCGAGCTGGTAACCCATGACCGATATAACCCGCACTTCGCCGTAAGGCCCTGCTGTGGTGATCGACAGTTCGATCAGCTCTGAGCCGCCACGGGCTTCGAAGCTAACTTTGCTGGAATACTCGCTACGCAGCTCGCTGACCTCGATACGCAGCTTGACACCGCGTTGCTCGGCGATGTGATTGGCATTGACGAAATTCACCGGGTCGTCGCTGGAGCAAGAGAAGATGCCACGCAGTGCCCCAGTACCTACCAAGCTGCAATCATTTTTGGCCAAGTCGCCGAAGACCTTGACGGTCAGCGATTCGATGGGGCTGGCGGCCATTTGCGAGATGATCACCCCGGCGGTCTGGGCGGCCTCGATATAGGGTTTGACCGCTGTCATTACGTCATCTGGCACCAAGGGCACATTGACGGCCGTCGGCACCATTTTTCCCTCTAGGCCAAGGTTCACGAACTCCGCTATCTGGATGCCAGCTCGGGCTTGTGCCTCCTTAGTTGATGCCCCGAGGTGCGGTGTCAAGATCACTGCATCCAGCTCGTGCAAAGGACCATCAGTGTAGGGTTCTTTCTCGTAGACATCGATGCCAGCGCCGGCCACCTTGCCAGACTTCACAGCCTCAGCCAACGCAGCCTCTTGGTAAATGCCACCTCGGGCGGCATTTACCAAGTAGACACCGTCTTTCATCATCTTGAACTGGGCAGGCCCGAACATACCTACAGTTTCTTTGGTCTTCGGCAGGTGCACTGTGATGAAGTCGGCCTGCGGCAGCATCTCATCGATGTTGTCATAGAGCACAACGCCGATCTCATCAGCCCGCTCCTGGGTGGCATAGGGGTCATAGCCGATGCACTTCATCTCAAAGGCCCTGGCCCGAGCGGCTATCAGGCCGCCGATACGCCCCAGCCCAAAAATGGCCAAGGTCTTCTGAAACAGCTCGTTGCCGCTGAACTTGCCGCGATCCCACTTATGCTCCTTCATCGAAGCGTTGGCCTGGGCGGTACGCCGGGCGACGGCCAGCATCAGCGCGAAGGTCTGCTCAGCAGCACTGACGATGTTGGATGTCGGGGCGTTGCAGACTATTACGCCACGCTCGGTGGCCGCATCTACGTCGACATTGTCCACGCCCACACCAGCCCGACCGATAACCTTTAGGTTAGTGCCGGCCTCGATGATCTCCCGGGTGGCCTGAGTGGCACTGCGGACGATCAGTGCGTCGTAGGCACCAATGGCCTCTTGGAGCTGCTCTGGTGTCAGGTCGAGCAGTACGTCTACCTCGTGACCAGCTTCTCTTAACAGCTCGATGCCGGTGTCGGCAATCTTCTCAGCAACTAAAACCTTCATTTCTTATCCTCTCATCAACACGGCTTCAGCGGCCTTGATGCCACTGCCAGTATCGAACTGGTATCCTAACTCAACAAGCGCCATCTCCAAGGCGGCCAGCGTAGTGATGATGTCAAAGTCACCGAAGTAACCAAGGTGCCCCACCCTGAAAATCTTCCCCTTGTAATCGTCTTGGCCATCGGCGATGGTCACCCCATGCTTCTTCTTCATCAGACTGATCAGCTTCTTACCATCAATGCCCTCCGGCACCCAGACCGGGGTCACGGCGTTGCCGCGGCCTTCCGGCGGCGCGAAAAGCTCAAGCCCCAGCGCCTCGCAGCCCTTGCGCATTGCCTCAGCCAAACGAGCATGGCGGGCGATGATGTTCTCGATGCCTTCTTCACGCATCATCCTCAAACTCTCGGCCAAGCTGATCATCAGTGAGACGGCAGGCGTGAACGGCGTGGTGTCGTCTTCTAGGTTTTTCTTGTATTTCTTCCAGTCAAAGTAAAACTTCGGCAAAGTCGAACGTTCGTAGGCGCGCCAAGCTTTAGGACTGACGCTGATCGCCGCCAGGCCAGGCGGCAGCATCAGACCTTTTTGGGAGCCGGTCATCACCACGTCAAGACCCCACTCGTCGGTCTTGCAGTCCACAGCGCCGATGCCGGTGATGCTGTCCACAATCAATAGGCAGTCCGGCAGATCACGGACAATGGCGGCGGCGGCCCGAACATCGTTTAATACACCAGAGGAAGTCTCGGACTGCGTGACAATCACGCCTCGGGTGTCAGGATGCTCAGCTAAAAAGTCAGCGATGTCTTGGGCACTGACCACCTGTTGCCAACCGTACTCCAAAGTATGTACATCTAGGCCATAAGCTTTAGATATCTGCTGCATCCGCTGGCCGAACTTGCCGTTTTGGGTCACAAGCACCGTGTCACCGGCACAAAAACAGTTAGAAATAGCACTTTCCATAGCGCCAGTGCCGGACGCGGCAAAGATCAGCACGTCAGAGCACTCCGTCTGGAAAACGTATTTCAGCCCGCCCACACAGTCCCGCACCACTTGGGAGAAATCCGGGGTACGGTGGTGGATCATCGGACGGGCACCAGCCAGCAACACTTCGGCGGGCACCGGGGTCGGCCCCGGCGTCATCAGGTACTTCTTTTGCATAGCAACCTCCTGCATTGAAATTCTGTTCCTCGTTAAGGGGAAAGAACAGTATAGCGCAAGAAACAGCATTTGGCCGCCTTGCTAAGGAGATGCCGATCAAGTCAGCAATGACGGAGTCTCGCATTGATCGGCGCTTCTCCGAGGGCTTCTCCAAAATATCACATTCATGACGGTCGATGCCGTTTATCCCGTACGTTTGTCCCGGATTATCAAGCCTATAGACCTCACTTCAGTTTGCCGCTATCATTTTCCTAGGCGCAAAGCACGTCTCGTAGATCACCTCCCCCAAGGAAGGACAAGGCAAACAAGACTCCAATGGTCATCAACCTGATTCTCCGTATCGCACTGGCACTGCTGGTACTCCTAGTGCTGGCCATTGTCAGCTACAAAGATGCCAAGACCTCCGAGATACCCGATGCCCTAAGCTTGGCCTTGCTAGTTTTGGGCGTCGTAGCCTTGATCGTGGTACCAGAGATCAGCTTGCGCGACAGGATGGTCGGCTTGGTGGCAGTGGCCTGCCCATTGCTGCTGGTCAGCCTGATTCGCAAAGGCTCCATCGGCGGCGGTGACATCAAGCTGATGGCTGCCGCTGGCTTCCTCCTCGGCTGGCAATCGGTGCTGTTGGCTGCCGCCGTCGGCATCCTCGGTGCCGCTGCCTACGCTATCGCCCTGATTGTCCGCAAGCAGGCCAAAGGTGATCACAAATTCCCCTTCGGGCCGTTCCTCTGCGTCGGCATCGCGGTAGCCTACTTCTTCGGCGGCAACTTAATCGCAATGCTTTTTGGGTAGGCCGGGCTGATTGGGAATAAAATCACCGGGTGGCGCTGGCAAATCGGAGGCCAATCGGAGGCAAGTGCCAATACTCAGTTTGACAGCTCCTGTAAAGGTGATATCATATTCTTCTGCGTTTATGTGCGCCGTTACCGCAGCTGGATAGAGGGCATGACTACGAATCATGATGTCACAGGTTCGAATCCTGTACGGCGCACCAGCGTTTTCCATGCTAGACAACCCATTTTCACCGAATCCAGCAACTCCGGCAGCCGCTTTTGAGTGCCCGCTGTGGCCGTGCCATGGCTGCACCGTCGGATATAGCCGAATACTACCGGGTACACGCTAATGTCAGGCACTGGCAAACATGCAGCGTAACCAGCAATATGCCTATGGGAAAGCCTGGTGCTCAGAGACGTGTGGGGTCTTACTTCGAGCATTGACCAGCGTTTCACCCATGTGCTGTTACCCAATAGTATGAGCCCAAAATCGTATTTGGACGCATGGGCGACGAGACGGAAGCGTAAGTATATGGTATAGTGATTGCCGCTGTGCGGGCGTGGCGAAATTGGCAGACGCACTAGGTTTAGGTCCTAGCGAGGCAACTCATGGGGGTTCGAGTCCCTTCGCCCGCACCAAATCGGTTACCATCTGTCGATAAAGGACTTTTGTCGGTAGATGGTTTTTCGTTTGCCAAAAAGTCCAGTGTTTTGGGCGTTTTTTGCTCTTATAGCTTTTCAATTGTATCAAAAGCTGTGGCAAAAAATGCGCTTTTTACGGGCGGCGGGACTTGAAATCAGCCGTTTTTTGAGTGTAATTTTACGATTCTCGGTCAGGGGGTATTCAAATTTAACGATTTGATTTGGCTGGATAAATGAGGACGCAAACGGGCGGAAGGTTATACGTTACTCGCTTATTTTGTCGCTCGTTTGTCGCTTTAATCTACTAAACGATACCCGTCGATACCCGCAAAAACTACATTTTTCGGAATGCCACGAATCCCAATTGTAATGATGATGGACTCATGCCAAACTGATGTAGGCGAAGCACCCGGCAGCGGGCTCTATTGCTTCGGCGCAATGAACATCATCGTGCCGTATGCGTTGGAGTAGGTTTCTTTTCCACGCTACCCAGTACAGGGCTAACTTTGCGGGATAATTTATAATATGTTAGATTAAGGAGTAGAAAATGGGACGAGAAGAAATATCAATGCTTGACATACTCATTGAAACGCATAAAGGGTTGGAACGGCAAGGACCCGGCAGTCCTGAAATGACTGTCAAGGCATTGAGTTTTATTGATGATATTAATAAGATTGCACGAACAGCGGATTTAGGTTGCGGGAGCGGCGGTCAAACTATGGTTCTTGCACAAAACATTCCCGGAAAGATTATCGGCATTGACCAGTTGCCTGATCTAATTGATGCGCTAAACGATAATGCACAAAAGCTTAATCTTGGGGAAAGAGTGAGCGGGATTGTCGGGTCAATGGAAAACCTTTCTTTCTCAAAAGAGGAATTTGACCTTATTTGGTCTGAGGGAGCTATAGACAGTATCGGCTTTGAAAAAGGGTTAGCCCATTGGTATGCCTTTCTGAAAAAGAATGGATATATCGCCGTAACTTGCCCCTCTTGGCTAACTGATGAACGTCCTGCTGAGATTCAGAAGTTTTGGACGGATGCCGGAAGCGGGTTAGATACCGTTGCGGGAAATATCGGAGTAATGCAAAAATGCGGCTATGGCTTTATCGCTTCGTTTTCGTTGCCTGAAAAATGCTGGACGGACAATTATTTTAGTCCGCGAACAGTAGCGGAAAAGGTATTCTTAGAAAAGAATGCTGGAAATAAAACTGTAGAGGAATACATTAAAAACTCGAAATATGAAGTGGAGCTATATTCAAAATATAAGCAGTATTATGGCTATGTTTTCTATATTGGCAAAAAAATATGATCCGGCTTAATAAGCATACTGCCGTAAATCCATTATGAATACAGGACATTGTGTTTATCGGAATTAACCAACACAAAAAGGGCAGCTAGGCCGTTACCTCTGCATCGTTGCGGAAAGCGAATACCATCGCCCCATCCGTGCCCACCGTCACCTTATCAACCACCGCCAGCCACAGGGCTTCATCCCATTCGGTGAGTACAAGCGGCCGTTTCTGTATATCCCGAATGAACCCCTCGATCATTTTCGCCTTGGCGAGCCGTTCCCGTTTCAACGTTTCCAGTTCGTCAACCCGCTCCGTGGCTTGGCGGCGGCAGTCGTGGTAGCTGTTGTTGCGGTCATTGAAGTCCGCTTCATCTAGGGCGGTTCGGGCGTAATCGTGGATTGCCTGGCGTGAAAGCTCAGCGACGACGTCCATCTCGCGCCGCAGTTCGGTGAGCTCGATGTCAATCGCCGCCGTATCGCTTATGGCGGCCAGCGCCATGCGGCAGTCCTCTACCAGCCCATCACGGTTCTCCATCAGATGGTTGAAAGCGGCAAGAAACGCTTGCTTTACCTCATCCTCGGTGACATGGGGCGTAGCGCAGCCCTTGCCGGGCTTGCCCTGCCGCTTGTATTTATCGTTGCACCGCCATATCTCACGGCGATATGCTTTGTCGGATTTGTAGCTGCCCCAGACCTTTTTGCCATAATACCCCCCGCACTCGCCGCAGACAATTTTCCCCGAGAACGGGCTGCCGCACCGCCCTATGGAGCCGCTATTCTTTCGTCGTTCAATTTCGGCCTGAGCCGCGTCCCACTCGTCCGGGTCTATTATGGCGGGATGGCTGTTCTCTACATAATATTGCTGCACCTGCCCCGTGTTCTTGACCTTCTCTTTGGTGAGGAAATCGGCGCAGAATGTTTTTTGGTCGGGACGACTGGATTCGAACCAGCGACCCCTTGACCCCCAGTCAAGTGCGCTACCAAACTGCGCCACGTCCCGACATCAGAATGCTGACTGTTGTGAGTCGTCAAAGGGCAAGAAACCATACTAACGGTATAGCGGAAATTTTTCAATAGCGCAAAAGACAGCCGCTAGGCACCAAGGCGCCCCAATAAATCATCAAAAGCCACATCGACACCTGAATTCTGGTATTATGCTTAAGCACCATTTGCTGAGCTGCCTAACGTCTAGTGGCTCCAAGCGATGCGGAGAGCTGACCGAGAGGCCGAAGGTGCTCGCCTGCTAAGCGAGTAACGGGCACAACCCGTTCTCGGGTTCGAATCCCGAGCTCTCCGCCACCAAACGCTCGAAAGCCCCTGACATCCAGGCTAGGGGCTTTCTTTTATGGCCCTTATGGAAGCACCAAAAACAAGTGGCACGGTGGTCTCCTCGATCTTTTCCTACACTCCCCCATCATCTGTCAAGTCAATCAGGCTTTGTTTGGAATGGGTGTTGGTCTTCTCCAAAATCCGCCGGATATGCGAGCGCACAGTGTTCTCAGAGACAAACAGTGCGGCGGCGATATAGGCTGCCGACCGGCCGCGCAGCAGATATGGCAAAATCTCAGCCTCGCGCTGGGTGAGGCCGTAGTTTGCAGCTATCCGTGCCGCCTTCTGGCCGAACAGTTGGTTCAGCATATCCTGACTTTTCGGCTCCGCCGGCCTGTCAGCCGCAGATGCGGCGGCCGACCCACTGTCAAACAGGGCATCAGGCTGCCCTGCCGATATATCCAAGACCCACTCATCCTCCAGCTCGGCTGCGCCAGCGTCCAAACCGGTCTGCTTGAAGGCCTGACGGCGGCGGTAGCGGCGGTAGGCCATCAGCCAAACCAAAAGCAGGTAGCAACTGCCCGAGAACAGGGCAAGCAGCAGCAAGTGAGTGCCTTCCGGCATCGTTGCAAACAGTGAGGCAACAACAATGCCCACCAGCCGAGCCACCAAGGCCAGCGAGCGCACGATACTGCCAATGATAAAGCCAGAAACCCGGTGGTCAAAGCTAGTTTGGGCAACCATGTACCAAATCACTACGTCAAACACGCCGTAGCCAGTACTCATAACAATATTGAAGGTCACCGGGCTGGCAGTAATAAGCCAAGGAATCAGTAGACAAAGACAGACAATCGTCGGACCGATAAAACGGTAGATGATCTCCAAATTGACCTGCCGGTTGGTGATCAAAACAAAGACCAGCAACACCACCCCAATGATCAGGTTGCCCACCAGCGGCAGACGGTGGGCATCGTTGACCGACCCGGTGAAGAGCACGGTCAGCTGCCAAACGAAGCCAAACAGAAAAGAAAGGATGGCCGCGCCCAGCAACAACTGCCAAAGCGATCTCAAGGCTCGTAGATAGTCACTGCTATGATGCTTATAGATAGATGAAACCGTAGGCTTTTGCACCCTAAGCGGCACAGCGCCAGCGGTCGGTTGCCGCCCGAACATCCCTAGCGGCCGCCGGAGCCTCACCAACGGTTGCCCATCCGTTTCCGGATGTCCAGCCACCGCTGGCATTCCGTCTGCTACTGACCGACCTGCTGGGGCTGGTTGCTCGTGCGCCTCCGACTGAACGTGCTCCCCCGGCACCCCAACCGCCGCCGCCTGCTCCCCCGGCACCCCAACCGCCGCCGCCTGCTCCGCCGCCGCCTGCTCCGCTGCCGCCTGCTCCGCCGCCTGCTCCCTGCGACAGGCCAGCAAACAAAGCCACGAGATCGGCGGCAGGAGCACCATCGGCAGCACCGCCGGAACACGCGTTAGCTCAACACATCCAGATACGGCAAAAAACACCAAAATGGTGCAAATAAAAACCATCACCATCAACAGGGCATTGCGCGTGGGGTGCATCCGGCCATAGGCATCTGCCCAAGACCCCCAGAGAAATCCAAATCCCAAACCGGTGAGCATGCTGCCAACCAGTATGTATGGCAACTCACCGCCACCAGCACCAAGCACTGCCGCCAGACTGTAAAAACATACCCCCACGGCGGCACTGAGCATGAACGGCCAAGCCGGGATGCGGTAAAGCATCTCCGGCTTATCCCGAAGATAAGCGCTAAGAGTCAGCATCGTCAGAATGTTCACTGAGAAGGAGCAGAGTATCAGGGTGCTGGTCAGAAAACTGGTGCCCTGATCCCCGGCCAATAGTAACGAGCTGCGATGACAAAGCATACTGCACGCCCAGAAAAACGCCATGCCCAAATGATGGAAGCGGATGCCCGAGAATGCCGATCTGCGAATGCTGCCCACAGGGCTTGATTTTGTGTTCAAGGCAGGTTTTCCTTACGCCGCGCCTGATTGTTTGCTCAAGAGATATCTTACACCAAGCAATCACACCTCATGCTGCTGTTATTGTCTCACCACAAACTGATGAAATCGGGCTTGAGCCAGCCGAAATACCCTTCTTCACCAATTAGTGATGAGGCATTCGGCATGTAATTTGCCTATTCTATTCTCCAAAAACAAGATAAAGATTCAGGGCGGTCGTTCAGGGCGGTCGTTCAGGGCGGTCGTTCAGGGCGGTCGTTCAGGGCGGTCGTTCAGGGCGGTC
>JGI20171J14444_1000268_pt1 | contig 16714 bp, 17 predicted proteins | sample TergutNc150P4_FD_14444 | JGI IMG/M metagenome (IMG submission 14444) | reverse complement strand
GAGTTGGGGAATAGACAATTCCATTGTCCAGCAAAAATAAGTTCTGGTCGCTTGCCCCGCCTCTAACATATATCTTTGTGCTGAAATCCGAACTGGACACAACACCCGGCAAAGCCTGTATGCTGCGCATAACATCTGCCTCCGCAAGCCCTGGCATTCGCTTTATGTTTTTTGCGCTAACAACAGATTCCCCCAATTTTCGCTTGGGCTTTTTGCGAAGCTGCACCACAACCTTCCTAAGCTCCGTGACCTGCTCCGCAGCCTCCGAGCTAACAGAGGCAGAATCCACAACCGAATTTGCCTCGCTCTCCACTCTGGGTTCTCCACTCTGGGCTCCTAAGTTTGCACCCCCATACCACACCACATTTTCTTTCCCTGAAATTTCCGCAGAAAAAACCGAATCCTTCCCAAAATATTTCAATTCATAACACTTCTCCAATTCCCCGCTTTTGGCGCAAATATTCCACATAGTATCTTGCGGAAGCTCAAGTTTAAATTGTTTGTTAAAAAATGTGTGGGCTATAAATCCGGTTTCTACAACTTCAACTTGCAGAGAGTCTTCTTTTGCAAAATCTTGGTCTGTTACTATGCCTAAAAAGGTGAATAAAAATGGTATCACAATTCCTTGTCGTAAGCGGAAATAGGACCTACCGTTACCGTGTTATAACCCCCGTCAACATACATTATTTCAGAAGTCACGCCAAAAGACAAATCGCTTAAAAGAAAATACGCTGCGCCACCCACGTGCTCTGGGGTTGTGTTCTCGCGAAGGGGGGCAATTTTGCGGTGGATTTTGAGCAAATCGGTAAAATCGCTAATTCCACGTGCCGCAAGCGTGTTCACAGGGCCTGCACTAATGGCATTAACCCTAATTCCTTCGGGACCTAAATCGTAAGCCAAATAGCGAACTATGGCCTCTAAAGCTGCTTTTGCCACTCCCATAACATTGTAGTTTTGAACAACTTTTTCGCTGCCCAAATATGTAAGGGCTAAAACAGAACTTCCTTTTGTCATCAAGGGCTTGAATGCGCGGGTTAAGGAAACAAGGGAATATGCGGAAATGTCCATCGCTTGCAAAAACACGTCTTTTGGAGTTGGCAAAAAAGCCCCTTCCAAGTAGCTTTTATCTGCAAAACCGATGGAATGAACCAAAAAATCGCACTGACCAACCTCGGCTTTGTATTGCTCTGCGACTTTCAAAATATTTTCTTCGGCAGAAACATCGCAATCGTAGAGTTTGCTGCTAGGGTGATTTTGAAGCAATTTATCCAAACTGCGTTTTAGGCGTTCCCCGTTGTAGCTAAAAGCCACTTCTGCGCCCTCTTCCAATAATTTTTTCGCTATGCCCCAGGCTATGGAACGGTCGTTGGCAACGCCAAAAATTATGCCTTTCTTTCCTTTCATCGACATTGGAACTCCTTATCTGTTAATCCATACCCCGGCTCGTGCAAAAACATCTCTGTTAATGGATTCTGGCAAAGCCTTTGTGTGAATCCATTTAAATTCTTCTTTGCCCTGTATTCCGAATTTTCTTATTAAATCATCTTGGGCTTTTTCGTAAGAGGCGGCCATTTTCAGCTTTTCTTCGTTATCTGCCTGAGACATCTGCTCTGCCCATTCTTGCCCCATAACAACAAGGGCTTCGCTTGCTTTATTGAAATTGCGAGCTTTTTTTGGGCTAATTTTTAAATCTGAGGGTTCTTTGAACTGTTCAACAGCTGGTTCAATGTATTCGTTGTCTAGGGCATCTGGGTCTTCAATTGCTATTGGAGCTTCCGCTTCTTGGCAAGAAACAAGGAGCAAAACCATAGCCGACAAAAAATACCGCATAGCTTAAAGATAAAAAATTTTTCAAAGATTATCAAGCTTTTTATGAGAAAATACAGGAAAAAGGGGGTAAAATGCAAGTAACGGCGGCTAAATGTCCCTTATGCAGCGAACATTAGCCCAAGAATTGTCAATATAAAGGCCATCTATATCTCTAATTCCAGATTGCAGAGTAAAAACATGAATATGAGCCGAGCCTGTCATATATCCTTCGGTTGCGCTCCAAAAATCTGCTTGATTTTCTATGCATAAAAAATAACCTTCGTGTTTATAATACCCGCCAGGCAAAGCAGTAAAGCCATATTCATCCGTTCCTTTTCCAGAAATCCAAAAAACATGGTTTGCCATTAATTTAGCATCATCGTTGCCTGTAAAGTTTCTGAGTGTAAACCATTCCGTGTCGTTAGGCAAGTGCCAACCGAGCGGGCAAGCCTTCATTGCAGTATTCCAATCATAAAGAATCCCATAAATTTTGCAATTATCTGGATTGTTGTCGTAGCATTTAGTGTTTGAGGTTTCGTATCGCAAATTTTCTGCCATCCAAGTTTGTGCGCCTATGGTTACATATTTGTATGCTTTGCCATCTCTGCTATCTATAAATTCTTCTTTATTTCCAACACCTTTATTTGTGCAAGACTGAGAAGATGGATTATACCATTCGTTCCCGCATTTTGAGAATAGACTATTATTTTCGCATTTTTGATTAAATGGGTCATAGCTAATTCCGCCGCATTTATCATAAATTTTGGAATTTAGGCAAAATTGTGTGGTTTGGTTGTAATAATTGTTTCCACATTTTGAGAATAAACGATTATTTTCGCATTTTTGATTCAACGGGTCGTATCTAATTCCGCCGCATTTGTCGTAAATCTCGGCATTTTGGCAAAATTGTTCCTCTGGGTCGTAATAATCGTTTCCACATTTTTCTGCCAAAAAGCTTCTAACTTCATCGTAAGAACCGCAGCTTAAAAGTAGGGATGCAAGCAGAGCGAGTGGGATATGAAGCCTTAGCATAAAGGTTAATATAGTAAGAAATTTAAAAATTTTCTAAATTGCAACCGTGCCAACCTTGTACATAATAGCCGGACCCAATGGTAGTGGCAAAACCACTCTTGCAAAAGAGCTTATAGAAGAAGATGGCTTGGATTTTTTAAATGCAGACGAAATTGCAAAGTCCATAAATCCGCAAAATATTTCAAAAGCATATATGCAGGCTGGGAGGGAATTTTTTAAAAGATTAAATGAAATTTTGGTTGAAAAGAAATCGGTTATCGTAGAAACAACTTTATCGGGGAAGTATCATAATAGAGTTATTGAGAATTTTAAGAGAAATGGGTATGAAATAAAGCTATTGTATGTTTTTTTAGAATCTCCGAATTTATGTATTGACAGGATTAGATTTAGAGTGCTTAAAGGTGGGCATAGTGTTCCAAATGAAGATATAATTCGCAGATATGGTAGAAGCATAAATAATTTTTTGAATGTGAAAACCAAAGTTAGCCACTGGATTTTGTATTATAACGGTGGGGAAAAATATATTGAAGTTGCACAGGGATATTGCGATAATGAAATTATTTTGAATGAAGAATTTTATAGTTTATTTACCAGAGGCAATAAAAATGGATAGTAGTTTCTATGAATTTGCAGCAAAAATTACTCGCCTAGGCAATAGGGGAGTAAAAAAGGCGCAAGAGGAAAATCGGCGTTTGGGTTTGCCTAATGTGTATGCTATTGAGGGAAAACCTGTTTTTGTTATGCCAAATGGCGAAATAAGAACGGAGAGGCCAAGTGATTTCCCCTAAAAAATGGCGTAATTCTAAACTCCGACTTTAGATTTACGCCATTTTATATTTCTATCTTATCCAAATGGCTAACGGAAAATACCTAAAACGAACCCTAACCCCAGAAATTTTGCGGGTATCTGGGAGCGATAAAGTTTTGCTTATAAATGGGCCTCGGCAAGTAGGCAAAACAACTCTCTTGAAACACGCCAAAACTGCGGGGCGCAAATATGTGACTATGGACAACAAAGCCGATCTCGCCTTTGCAAAAACCGACCCCAAAGGTTTTTTAGAAACATATTCACCTCCGGTTATTATTGACGAAATTCAATACGCCAAAGAACTATTCCCTTATGTCAAAATGCTTGCCGATGCCTCAGATAAACGCGGACAAGTTTGGATGACTGGCTCACAGCAATACAATATGATGGAGAACATCACCGAATCTCTAGCTGGCAGGGTAGTCATCATTGATATGCTAGGTTTGTCAATTTATGAACGCGAAGGAAAGGGGTTAAATCAAAAGCCATTTTTGCCCTCAGAACATCCACACGCAAAACTTAAAAACCGTAATATACCAAATACATTCAAGATAATATGGCAAGGCTCATACCCTGATGTTATTTATAGAAATGAAAAAAGCCGTAGGGATTTTTATGATTCTTATATTCGCACATATTTGGAACGCGATGTTAAACAGCTTATAAATGTTGGTGACGAAGTTGTTTTTTTAACCTTCCTAAAAGTTGCCGCTGCAAGAACGGGGCAGGAATTGAATATTGCAGATATTGCAAAAGATGTTGGAATTTCGCAGCCTGCGGCAAAAAAATGGTTATCCGTTTTGCAAACTTCTGGAATAATTTACTTTTTGCAACCATATTTTAAAAACATAACCAAAAGGCTAATCAAAAGCCCAAAGATGTATTTTTTAGATACAGGCATAGCCGCATACCTTGCTGGCTGGACTACGCCGCAAGCCTTGGAATCTGGAATATCATCAGGGGCTTTTTTTGAAACATTCGTAGTTAGCGAAATCATAAAATCATACTGGCACAATGGGGAAAAACCGAATTTGTATTTCTTTCGTGACGAAAAGGGGCACGAGATAGATTTGCTCATTTATCAAGACGGAAAATATTACCCTATTGAAATAAAAAAACACGCAACTCCTAGCAGAAGCGATATTTCCTCATTCAAAATTTTCGCTAAATTGGAAAACCTCGGCTACGGCTGCGAAATATGCCTCACTCCAGAACCGCAACCTCTATCTCCAGAAGCTATGGCTATTTCTGTGTGGGATATTTAGAAACTTAAACTTTAAATTTATCCATCGTTTGCCTTAATTGCTCAGTGGTTGCGGCTAGCTCGTGTATGCACTGACCTATGCGCAAAACTTCTTGCGAATATTCTTTTCCAGCCTGAGTCTGGTTTATTTCAAGTTGCCTGTTTATTGAGGACAATTCTTCGGAAACGGTACTCAAATTGTTAACCGCTGTCTTTGCCTCGCTTATGGGGATGCGGAGCGTGGCTATTAATTTGTTGAAATAGCGAGCCAGATCTCCCATTTCACCTTTGAAATTCACGGGAATGCTTTGGCTTAAATCTCCTTCGCCCAGGGTTATGTTTTTAGAAGCTTCAACTATGCTAATCACGGGTTTTGCAATGGATCTCCCAACTATTATGGCAGCGATAACTCCAGCTATGAGGCATATAAAACCTATCAAAACTATAGCTGTGCTTATTGGTGATAATTTATTTTCTATTTCATATTTTTCTATGCTTAAGAAAAGTACCCAATTGAATCCGGGAACCTTTGAAAATGCACCTATGAGGTTTCTGCCATCGTAATTGTATTCTGTTCTTCCACTTCTTTTATTGAATGCCGAGGCTACCATATCCGCAAAAGATTTAAGCGAGGTATCTTTCACAGCTTCTATTACAGGATTGAACTGCTTACTTATTAATTCATGATTTCTATGGGCTATCATGTTTCCTTGTTCGTTTATCAAATAGGCATAGCCGCTTTCGTACGGTGTTTTCAGTTCTGCCACTAGATTAGAAAGGGTCTGCGCTCCATCTTTGCGCGCCAGCAATACACCTACGACAGGCGAACTCATATCTTCGGTTTTTCTGATTGGCACAGCAATTACCGTAACAACTTTGCCAGTGACTCGGCTAACTACCATCTCCACGCTTTTTTCTCCAGCCATAGCCTTGTGAAAGTATGCCCTATCCTTCACGTTAATGGTTGTATCTTTCAGGACATAACGAGCAACCCCATCTGGATCTATCAGAGCCAAATCAAGTGCGCCAATACGAGCGACATCAGCTTTCAAAGCTGGCCGCACAATGCTCCAATCCATGCTTCTAACCCTGATTCTGTTAGCAATTTCCGCAAGCACTTCAGTATGCAAATCCAATTTGGATTTCAAGAAATCCGCATTCTCCTCAGTTTCAACAACTAGAGAATTCAACGCGGATTGTTCTATTGTGCTACGAACTTTAAGCTCTACCACCACAAGCATGGCGACGGTACTCACAAAAACAACTATTCCTAGCAATAAAGGAATTTTAACGCTCAGTTTCATCTTCTAACCTTGAAAAGGGTAATATAGTAAATGCAAGCGAGCCACTAATTGAGGCTGGGTATTTTGGAAATTTCTAAAATGGCGTAATTCTAAACTCCAACTTTATATTTACGCCTTTTTATATTTCTATTTTATTCAAATGGCTAACGGAAAATACCTAAAACGAACCCTAACCCCAGAGAAAACGATATTTCCTCATTCAAAATTTTCGCAAAGCTAGAACAACTCGGCTACGGTTGCGAAATATGCCTAACCCCCGAACCCCAGCCATTATCTCCAGAAGCTATGGCTATTTCTGTGTGGGATATTTAGATCCCACCAACTCAATGCACCTCTGAATCCCGCAAACCATTATATTGTCTGCTACGGGATATTCCTTGCTCACAGGTGCTACTATAAAAGTTTTGGATATGTTCAAATCTTTAATTGCCGTGAGTAAGCCTTTTGGAATATCAGGGGATGAAGATGATTTGCACTCAATGGCAATTAGCTCCTTTCCGTTATCTAAAAGCAAATCTATTTCTTCGCCTTGGTGTGACCTGTAAAAATAGGGCTCAAATTTTCCAGCAATGGAAATATCAGATAGAATTTGCTCTATGGCAAAAGCCTCATAAGAACTTCCGCAGTTCATATTTGAACGCAAATCTTTATAGTTTTTTATACCGAGCAGATTGTGCAAAATTCCGCTGTCTCGGAATAAAATTTTAGGCGATTTAACAAGCCGTTTTTTAATATTCGCCTCATAAGGCGGCAAAACCCTGAGCATAAAAGAATCTGAAAGAATGTCTAAATAGCTGTTTATTGTGTGATGCGAAACTCCAAGTGATTCGCCTAACTTTGAACGATTTAAAATACTTGCATTGGCATTTGAGAGCATTGTCCAAACTCTGCGCATTTTGCTCGCCCCTATGTTAAATCCAAGCTGAGGAATATCTCTTTCTAAAAATGTTTTGATAAAATCGTTTCGCCATTCAAAAGAACTTTCATCGCCATTTGCAAGAAAAGCACGTGGAAAGCCACCTCTGAGCCACAACTTATTATAAAAATTTTCAAAATTAGAAATTTCATTTATTAAAAAGGGCGTGAGTTCAATATAGCGAATACGCCCAGCGAGAGATTCACTTGACTGCCTTATGAGTTGCGGAGATGCGGAACCAAGTACTATAAACCTGCCATTTCTGCGGTTTTTATCCACAGAATATCTCAGAATAGGAAAAAGCTCAGGTTTTCTTTGAATTTCGTCTATGCAGATTGTTTTGTTTGAATAATAATCAAAAAAAGCCGCTGGGTCTTGCAGAGCTTGTATGTCGGCGGGGTTTTCCATATCTAGCAGCAAAAAATCGCTTCTTTTTTTCGCAAGCATTTTTACAACAGTGGTTTTTCCACATTGGCGTGGGCCTAAAATAGCAGTCACAGGCACATCTTTTAGCGATTTCCTGATGTTTTCAAACGCTTTCCTTTCAACAGAACCAACAGACATAGCCCTTCTCTTTGAAATTATGAAAATTGGAAGTGTAACTTCCAATTTTCATAGATTTTATCTAAGTGTAATATAGAAAAAATTTTGTTAATCTATCCATTTAAAACCCATCTTTCTAAGTTCAACAATTCTATTCCTTCATTGTTAAATTCAAATTAGTGCTAGGGAAGCTGGAGCGCAAAATAGGGGGCTTTTGTGCCGCTCAATCGCTGTCGGGGTTAAATTGATTTTCTTCTACCTGCTTGGCTAAATACTTTCCGTGTTTCAGGCAATAAAAGCAGACAAGAGTGGAGCATATAAAAGCCATAAGGCACGAAACAGGGTATCCTAACCCAAAACCAACCGGAGCGCTCATTATATGCTGAGGGCTAATCCAGAACAAATAGAGGAATATCACAAAAGACAAAAACGCAAGAGGTATTAATAAAAAAATCACAGGTTTTTTCTTTGCTCTCATATAGCAAACCGAAATTGCAAGGCATATAACAGCTATGGTTTGGTTTGTCAAGCTAAAATAATTCCACAGAACAGAAAAGCCATCGGTTATGTTGCTCCAAAATACAATCATAGCGCACACGCCTAAAATAGGTATGCAAAGCAAAAAGCGGTCTTCAGAAGATTTTTGCTTTAAATGAAAAATATCCGAAATTAAAATTCTCAAAACGCGAAGTGCAGCATCTGCGGTTGTGACTGCAAGCACTGCAACGCTAATCAAAATAATTTCCGACATAAACTCAACCTTTATTAAGTTGTGAACTATCTCCGACAATATAACAGACCCATTTTCCACTAGCGCAAGATTAGGATAAAGGGAATAACCTATAACCCCAACAGCAGCCCATATCATTGCCAAAAAACCCTCTGCAACCATCATTCCGTAAAAAGTTTGCCTGCCATTTTTTTCATTTGATTCTATGCCCGCCGTAATTGAATTTTGCGAGCCGTGAAAACCGCTTATCATTCCGCAGGCTATTGTGACAAACAGCATTGGCAAAATGGGATATCCAAGAGGATGCTGCGTGAAATTACCCAAAAAATTATGGACATCAAATTCAGGAATATTAGGCAAATGCTCAGATATAAAGAAAATAACAAACCCCACGGAAGCTATTAAAATAAGTCCAAAAATATTGCTCAATTTGGAAACAAAAGAACCTATGGGAAAAAATGTGCTGAATATATAATAAGAGAAAATCAAACATATACAAAGGAGAAATGCCTTGTCCGATGTTTTGCTAAAAATGTGATTCGTGTTGAGAATGCCAGAGCTAACATTCGTAAAAGATGCAGCAAGGGCAAAAAGGGCTATTATCATAAATATGGTGGAGAGAGCCGCAAAGGTCTTGTTCAAAAATTTCTTTGAAACTTCCAAATATGAGCCCGCTCCGTTTCTCAGCGATATCATTCCAAAAAAGTAGTCGTGAACTGCACCGCCAAAAATGTTTCCGAGTGGAATAATCAAAAACACCACCGGACCAAATTTTGCGCCTAGAATAACCCCCACCACTGGCCCAACTCCTGCTATGTGCAGCAAATGAATGAGCATGCACTTCCAATGAGGCAATGCCTGCCTATCTTCAAACAGGGCGGCGTTTTTCACAGCCGGTGTTGGGCGAGATGGATCTGGGCCAAAGAATTTCTCCATCACTCGTCCATAAGTGAAATACCCTGCTGCAAGAATCACAAGACCTATAAAAAAAGTTATCACTTGGGATTTTCCCTTAAATCAGTTTCATTTTGCTGAGCATTTCTTCTAGCAACTTGCGCTCCACAGGTTTTACCAAATAGCCATCGCAATTTTCATAAAATGCTTTGGTTTTGTTTTCCTGTTCTTCTAGCGCAGTAACCATAATTATGCGGCTTCGTTTGCTCGGCGGCGGAGATTGATTTTGCTCCAATGCGTGCATTTCTCGCAAAGTTTCATAACCATCTTTTTCTGGCATCATTATATCAAGGCAAACCAAATCAAAAGGCTCATCGTTTCTCAGAGCTTCTTCAAAAAGCTGAATTGCCGAGATTCCACTCATAGCTATGGAACATTCTCCGTGATCCTTTAATATGGATTGCAGCAACTTGCAATTGAATATATCGTCATCTACAATGAGCGTTTTCATATCAGGCTTGTCCGCCTAAATTATCTAGATAGTGAACCATGCTCAGAACACCAACAGATAAAAATCCAACAGCGTAAAGAGCTAAAAATGGGCCTATAAGGAAAATTCTTGCGTCTATATATTCCAGCAAACCAAACACGCAATAAATGCCGCAACATATTTCAAAAAAGGCAATTGCAGGGAATTTCTGCTTGAATTTTTTTGTGCTAACTGCCCCGCCTTGTTTTGGAGTTCTAATAAAGGAACTTTTTCTCCCAAAAACAGCAGATAAAACAGCGCAGGTATTATTAACGGCAATCCCCACCCCAAGGCTCATAAGCAAAGGAAGGGCAGCCATTCGTTTTCTCCAGCCAACAGAACCCGAAAATTTTTGAGCGATAAAATAAAGCGTGGAGGGAGCCACTGCTGCAAGGGCTATAACGGCAAATAAAAGAGAAAAAAGCCATATAGGCATATAACCAAACCTTGAATGCCCAAAGGCGAGCAAGGGGAATGCGGAAATGGCGGTGAATAACATCAAAGGGTGAATGCTATAATGCGTTGTGTGCAAAAGAGATTGAATTTTGATTTTCAAAGACTCTTTTGAAGAAAAAACTCTTGGCAAATCTTTTATGGCAGTTTGTATTGAACCCTTTGCCCAGCGGTATTGCTGGCTTTTGAAGGCGTTTATATCTGCCGGAAGCTCTGCGGGAACAATAACATCAAAAACAAATTTCATTTTCCAGCCAGCGAGCTGGCTGCGGTAGGATAAATCCATATCTTCGGTTAAGGTGTCGCCTTCCCAGCCACCAGCTTCGTCTATGGCTTTTCTGCGCCAAACGCCTGCGGTGCCGTTGAAGTTCATGAACAAGCCGCCCCAGCTACGGGCAGACTGCTCTATGACAAAATGACCATCTATGCCTATGGATTGGGCAAGGGTTAAACCGGATTCGCCTCTGTTCAAATGCCCCCAACGCCCTTGAACCAAGCCTATGCGCTTGTCCATAACCAAATATGGAACCGTGTGCATTAAAAAATTCTTTTCTGGAACAAAATCGGCATCAAAAATGGCCAAAAATTCGCCTTCGCACTGGGTCATTCCCTCTTTTAGGGCACCAGCTTTGTAGTCCACGCGATTTGTTCTGTGAATAAGGGTTATGTTGTAGCCTTTTTCCTTCATTTCTGCTACTTTTTTGGTGGAAATCTCCAAACAATCGTCTGTGGAATCGTCTAAAACTTGAATTTCGTGCAGATGTTTGGGATATTCCATTGCGCAAACGCTTTCTATGAGCCTTTCAACGCAATTTCCCTCATTGAATACGGGTAATTGGGTGGTAACTTTGGGGAGATTGTTTAAATCTAGGTCTTTCAGAAAATTCTCCAAATCGTCTTTATCCGCTTTGCGGTTTGTTTTATAGTTCTTTAAAAAGAGAAAAACGCTAAAATAGCAATTAAACCCATATAAAACAAGCCCTATGCCAGCAATAATATAAAGGACAAACAATATATCTAAGAGAACGGTTACTATCATCGTTCCCCTAAATATAGAATTTTTTTCCCGATTTGTCTAGATATAAACTGCATTTTTTTCATTTTACTGCCCCAGCAGACCCCAAAACGTTCTTATTTTTTGCCGCATACATCTTTTTAAGCTCGTCTCTGGCTGGCCCAAGGTATTTGCGCGGGTCAAATTCGTCTGGATGCTCTCCGAACACCTTGCGTATAAGGGCGGTCATAGCGAGGCGGCCATCGGAATCTATGTTTATTTTGCAAACTGCGCTTTTTGCGGCTTCGCGGAGCTGTTCTTCGGGTATGCCAACGGAATCTGGGATTTTTCCACCGAATTTTTCAATAATCTGCACATATTCGTGCGGAACGCTGGAAGAACCGTGCAAAACTATGGGGAAACCGGGCAGCTTTTTTTCAATTTCCTTCAAAATATCAAAACGAAGCGGAGGCGGAATCAGCAAGCCATCTTGGTTGCGAGTACACTGCTCCGGCTTGAATTTGCAACGTCCGTGGCTTGTGCCGATTGATATCGCAAGTGAGTCCACGCCTGTTTTGCCAACAAAATCTTGGACTTCTTCGGGCTGGGTATAATGGGAGTGTTCAGAAGAAACATCATCTTCCACACCAGCCAGCACCCCAAGCTCCCCTTCTACGGTCACATCGTATTTATGGGCATATTCAACAACCTTTTTGGTCTCCTCAACGTTCTTTTCGTAAGGGTGGTGGCTTCCGTCTATCATAACTGAGCTAAAGCCGGTATCTATGCAGTCTTTGCAGAGTTCAAAGGTATCTCCGTGGTCAAGGTGCAAAACTATTGGAATGTCGCAGCCAAGCTCGTGCGCATATTCCACCGCGCCTTTAGCCATATTCTTGAGCAAATTCTGGTTTGCGTATTTGCGCGCCCCGCTGGAAACCTGCAAAATAACAGGGCTTTTTGTCTCCACGCAAGCCTGTATTATCGCCTGCATTTGCTCCATATTATTAAAATTGTATGCTGGAACAGCATAGCCTTTTTTAATAGCGTCTGCGAACATAGCTTTGGTATTCACCAATCCAAGCTCTTTGTATGATACTGCCATAGGGACCTCTTTTTAATGTTTATGGGAAATATAGAAAGTCTGAACCAGAATGAGCCTCATTTTGCATACAGTTGTTGACAAAATAGGGGATTTTTACGTTTTTTTTGCATATTTCTGATATTTATAGCTATATTTATATTGTAAAACTTACAATGAGGATATTTATGACAGACCAGGAATTGAAAGATTTAGTTGCCAGCTTTGCAGAAGATAGAAAGGAAATTGCCGCTAGAGATAAAGAAGCCGCCGCTAGAATTAAAGAAATTGACCTCCTAATGAAGGAAAATGCGATTGAACGAAAGGAAACAGATAGGATGATAAAAGAACTATCTAGGCGAATGGGTGGCGTAGATGATAATATCGGCTCTCACGCGGAGCAGTTTTTTCAAAATATATTGAGGGGAAAACTGACTTTTGCAGGGCAGAGATACGACAAAATGATACCTAACTTGGAATGCTGCAAAAATGGCGTTTCGCTTATAGAATTTGACATTGTTTTAGTGAATGGAAAATCCGTTGCTATAATAGAGACAAAACACAGGATACATCCTAAGTTCGTCAAGGAATTAGCAGAAGATAGATTGCCTAAATTTAGGGAGCTTTGGCCAGAATACTCTAAACACAAAGCCTACCTTGGCATAGCGGGTTTCTCATTTAGCAAAAAAGTTTTGGAAGAAGCCGAAAAATATGGGATATGCGTATTGAGGCAGGTAGGTGATAGCATTGAGATAAAGACAAATAAATTGAGGGTTTATTAATTTTTGTCTGAACCAGAATGAACAGAATTTACAGGATTAACAGAATAAACCACATTTATTGGCTTTTCAGTATTTTCCTTCAGAAAATTTCTAAGTTACTCGGTAATGAATAAACTACTTTTCACTTTGCTATTTCTTGCCCTTGCTGCCTATGGGCAAACTCAAGAGCGTATTGCCATCATCAACACTTTGGACGACTACGATTCCATAAGCATTGCCGACTTGACTTATTTAACCGACAGGCTCCGCGAAACGGCGGTCAATGTTTTGCCTGCCGAGCGGTTCGGCGTGATGACTACTGAGAGCATAGTAGCCTTCCTTGGCTCAATGGAGAACACTGTAAGGGTGTGCAAGGAATCAGCTGCCTTGCGGAGTTGGGCAGAATGGTGAGTGCGGATTATGTAGCTCAGGGGCGAATAGGGCGTTTTGGCGAGAATTTAACCATAAAGGTTGAACTCTACAATGTCAAAACTGGAAATTTGATGGGCTCTTTTACTGGCAATTTCAAAGATATATATAGTGCGCTTGCTCTCATAGACGAAAAGTCGCAGGACTTGTTCAAAAAGATGCTTGTGGAGCCGAAGCCTATAGTGGTTGAGAAGCCAGAGGTTGCGAAAATTGAGCCTGCGCCTGCGAAACCAGAGGCTGAGGTGCCAAAGGTTAAGGAGCCTATGAAAACCAGTTTTCTTGTTGCCATTGGCTTGGACTTGGTGGGAGCGGGACTTATTGTTGCGGGATACTTGAAAGACAAAGAATTGAAAGATACTTATGATAATTATAACGTTGACTGGCAAGAACGACCTGATTACGATGATGCTTGGAGTAAAGTGGAAAGCACTCGCAACCAAAGGAATGTGTTTTACATTGTTGGCGGCGTGATTTTGGCTTCGGGGATAGCGGTACATATATGCTTCTGAGATTTCTTATGCTTGCTGCCACGTTTCTTTTTTCTTGCACAGAAGTAGAACGCGATAACCCTTATGATTCGGGGGGTATTAATTATATTGGAGACAACGATATAGATAATTATAGAACCGTTCAAATCGGTGACCAAGTGTGGATGGCGGAGAACCTTAAATATGAAGTAAGAGGCAGCGAATGTTCTGAAAGAAAATACGAACGTTATATTGATGCGTATGGGGTAACGAGCTATCACAAAGAATACGAATGTTATTACAGCTGGGCAACGGCAATGAAGCTACCTGCTATCTGCGACTCTATTTCTTGTGAATCTCAAATATCCGCGAAGCATAGGGGAATATGCCCCGAAGGCTGGCATATCCCTAGCAATGCGGATTGGGACAAACTGCTTCGCTATGTGGATGGAACAAGCGGCACAGAAAGCCCTTACGAGAGCGAAACGGCGGGCAAGGATTTGAAATCAACAAGAGGCTGGGTAGATGAAGATTATAATTATGGCAACGGCACGGACAAGTATGATTTTTCGGCTCTGCCTGCCTTAGGCGGCGGGTCCTTTGTTGGTAACTTGTATTACTACGGGCCCCCCTACGCCAGTTGGTGGAGTTCCAGCGTGGACTATGTAGAATACGCCTACAGCCGCGAAATTAGCTTAAACGACAAAATCGTGAGCTACGACAGCCAAAATAAGAATAGCCGATTAAGTATTCGTTGTCTTCAAGACTGAAAGAAAGAGGTGACAAAATGATAAGCAAATTTACAAAGTTAGCACTCGTGGTAGCCTCCCTGCTTTTTTCTTGCACTAGCGTGGAACGCGACAACCCCCATGATTCGGGTGGCATTAATTATATTGGAGACAACGACATAGCGAATTATAAAACCGTTCAAATCGGAGAGCAAGTTTGGATGGCGGAGAATTTGAATTATGCTGTTAGAGGCAGTAAGTGCCTCAGTGAATATGGTGACGAAACTGATGCAACTACTGCATTTTGCTATAACTACGGTCGTCTTTACAGTTGGGCAACGGCAATGAAGCTACCCGATAGCTGTAACAATAATTCTTGTAAATCTCAAATATCCGAAAAGCATAAAGGAATATGCCCCAAAGATTGGCATATCCCTAGCAAGGCAGATTGGGACAAGCTACTTCGCTATGTGGATCCGGTTAGCTGGCCATATAAAAGCAAAACAGCAGGCGGGTATTTGAAATCAACAAGGGGCTGGGAGAAGGCCTGCTACAACGGTACCAACGGTACGGATGATTACGGCTTTTCGGCTTTGTTTGGTCAAGGCTACAACTCCGGCTACTTGAGTTCCAGTGAGAGCGATAGACTTAATGCCGTCTACCTGATGATAGAATGTAACGGTAACAGCGCAGACGACTCCACCATAAATAAAAGCAATTTGTTTAGTGTTCGTTGTTTAAAAGATTAACATCAGCCAATAGGAGAATGGAAAATGAAGCATAAACACATCTCAAAACTAGCACTGGTGGCAGCTTTATGGTTTTTCTCTTGCACTAGCGTGGAACGCGACAACCCCTACGATTCGGGTGGCATTAATTATATTGGAGACAGCAACATAGATGATTATGGAACCGTTAAAATTGGCGACCAAGTGTGGATGGCAAAGAATATGAGTTATCCAGTTAAGGGCAGCAAGTGCTATAACAACTCAGAAACCAATTGCGAAAGGTATGGCAGGCTTTACAACTGGGCAGCGGCAATGGCTCTGCCTGATAGCTGCAAAAATGTTTCTTGTGAATCTCTAATATCCGCGGAGCATAGAGGGATATGTCCCGAAGGTTGGCATATTCCTAGCGGTGAAGACTGGGAGAAGCTGATGGACTATGTGGAAGACGGCACAGGCGACCCGTTTTATAGAACGGCATACAAGTTTTTGAAAGCAAAAAGTGGTTGGAAGGAAGAGGAAGGCAACGGTGAGGACAAGTACGGTTTTTCTGCTCTGCCGAGCGGCTTTGGTGATTTAGATGGCATTTTCCACGATGTCGGCAACTATGCCGTTTGGTGGAGTGCTGACAGCTGGGACAACGATGCTGGGCATAGTACAATAGGCTGGTACTCTGCTAATTCGGATGGTTACTCCAATCCCTACGATAAGCTCTACCTGTACAGTGTTCGTTGCATAAAGAGCAATTCTGCAACAGGCGTTTCTTCTAGCTCAACACCGATAAGTTCCTCGTCTGGCGTTGCGGTTGGTCCTTCGGGTTGCGATGTTGAGCGTATTGATACTCACGGCTCTGGCTGCGACATAAGCGGTTACAAAACCGTTGTTATAGGTACACAGACTTGGATGGCGGAGAATTTGAACTGCGATGTTGGGGGCAGTAAATGCTATGATAATAGCGCAGCCAACTGCAACAAGTATGGCAGGCTTTACGATTGGGAAACTGCAATGTCGGTATGCCCTAGCGGTTGGCATTTGCCGAGCGATGAGGAATGGGAATATCTGATTGATTTTGTTGGTGGCTGGGTTGGTAACTGGAATACTGCAGATAGGTATTTGAAAGCAAAAGGCGGTTGGTGCAATAATGGCAACGGCGAGGACACGTATGGTTTTTCGGCTTTGCCTGGTGGTCGCTATTATGATGGCGATTTCGGCACTATCGGCAAGAGCGGGTATTGGTGGAGTAGCGAGGAGAGGTACGGTGACGGCCACCA
>JGI20171J14444_1000264_pt1 | contig 16873 bp, 18 predicted proteins | sample TergutNc150P4_FD_14444 | JGI IMG/M metagenome (IMG submission 14444) | reverse complement strand
GTTAAACCCACACGTCATAAAAGATATAATAGAGAATACGCAAAAAAAATAAAGCACATCATTTCACATTTAGGGCAGGCGAACCCTGCCCCTACGGAACGTATCATTATATTATTCTGTAAATTCCAAAAATTCTGAAAATTCTGGTTCAGACAATATGTAATAAATTTTCTATATTTATTCCAAATATGAGTTCCATTGAAAAAAAGAAACTTGACATAACACATTTGAAAAATGCCATAGTTGCATTGCAGTCTTGTATTAACGATTATAATGAACATACTACCAAAGGAAATTCTTTGCGGGAATCGCTACGTTCTGGTGTAATTCAAAATTTTGAAATAGCTTATGAACTTTCTTGGAAATTTATGAAACGATGGCTTGCTTTCAATATTGGCAATTCTGTTGTAGATGGAATTCCTCGATTTGAACTTTTTAAATTATCGGCGGAAAACGCTCTGATATCGAACCCTGAAATTTGGTTTGATTTTCACGATGCTAGAAATAAAACTTCGCACGAATATGGCGAAGAGGTAGCAGAAGCGGTATTAGAATATGCTTTGAAATTTTTGCCTTACGCACAAGAATTTTTGGAAGTATTGGAGAAAAAAATATGATTTCTATTCAAAAAGAGCATTTGGATATGTTGAAGCATATTTTGAATTTGCATATTCCTGGTCACGAAGTCAGAGCTTTTGGCAGCAGAGTTAAGGGAACCAATAGAAAGTTCTCCGATTTGGATTTGGCAATTGTCGGTAATGGCAAATTGGATAATCGTTCTTTATGGAAATTAAAAAATACCCTTATGGAATCTAGACTGCCTTTTAGGGTAGATGTTTTGGATTATAACTCTATCTCGGAAAATTTCAGGAAAATTATAGATAACGAGTACGAGGTTTTAACTTATTGAGCAAATATGCGCCTTTCCATTCTCCATTTAATCTTTATCTGCGTGGCTACGGTGGTATTTGTGGTTTCTGTGTTTATTGCCTGGCACGGGAAAAATGAGCAAATTAAAGTTTTGAATAAGGAAATTTTGGCTGAACAGGTGAAGATTGACGAAATTGAAAAACAGGGAGAGAAGGCTTTGACCCTTTTTCGCATCAGCAGGGGACTTGATATTTTGTCTGAGAAAAAACTGCCCGAAGAACATAAGGATATTTTGGCAGAAAAATTATTTGCCATTTCAACAAAATATAAAATAGACCCTCTTTTGATTTTAGCCGTTATAAAACACGAAAGCAAAGGAAACCCAAACGCAAGAGGCTTTTACGTATCTGGCGGAAAATCTGGGGCACTGGGGCTTATGCAGGTAAAATACGAATCCGCTCTGGAAGTTGCCCGCTCTGTTGGGATTAAAATAGAATCGCCAAAAGATTTATTTGACCCAGAAAAAAACCTGATGGTGGGCACAGCTTATTTGCTCCGCTTAATTGCCAAATACAAAAATTTGCAACACGCCCTGATAGCCTATAACGTTGGCATTGGAACCCTAGACGAAAAACTGAAAAGCGGCGCGCCATTGCCAAAAAAATATTACAACATCATTATGAAAGAATATAAAGATTTAGCGAAGGAAATATTAAATTGAAAATTGATACTTGGAGAGAGCGCCAAAAACTCCACAGCAAGGTGCGAGATTTTTTTTTGAATCGCGGTTTGCTAGAAGTTGACGTACCAATGCTTTCCGCAACTTGCGGCACAGACCCACAGCTTGACTACTTTGAAACCCTGCCACCCACGCATTATTTGGCAACAAGCCCCGAATTTTTTATGAAACGTCTTTTGGCAGAGGGCTTTGGCGATATATTCTCACTAACCCACGCATTTAGAAAAGGAGAAACCGGAACAAGGCATAACTATGAATTCAACATAGCCGAGTGGTACAGAATAGGCTTTTCCGCAGAAGAGCTGCAACAAGAAATTTTAGACTTGGTAAACTGCATAACGGGCTTGAATTTACCCTTAAAAAGAACCCCTTGGCAAGCAGCCTTTGAAGGCGTGGATATGGAAAAATTAAAAACCGAACACAAAGATTGGACACAAGAAGAAATAGAGGATTACGCAATAACTACGATAAATAGAACCGAATTCATTGTTGATTACCCGCCAGAAAGAGCAGCCCTTGCAAAAATTCGCAAAAATTCAATGGGGCAAGAAGTTGCCTGCCGTTTTGAGCTTTATGTAAACGGGATTGAGCTTTGCAATGGCTACGAAGAATTGACCGATGCAAAAGAACAGAAAAAACGTTTTTTGGAAGACATAGAAAAGAGAAAAAAAATGGGAAAACCCGTTCCAAAAATTGACGAAAATTTTTTAACCGCTTTGGAAAAAGGAATGCCAGAATGCTCAGGTGTTGCACTTGGCTTAGACAGGCTTTATATGCTTGCTCTGGGCAAAGATAATATTGAAGATGTGCTGTTGTTCAGGGAGTGATTCGGCTATTTTTTTATGCAGCGAACTGAGTAACCCATTGCTTTTTTCGCCCATTCTCTATCCAATTTAATTCCGCCGCTTGCAAGTTTGGCAGAGTATGCCATATCGCCAGAATTTGTAGAAGCCCACCAATATCCATAGCTCCCCTGAAACGCAAAAGGTCCTCTACTTTCGTCTTCATATCTGAATCCAGCAAAAACCGCATCCCACACCGATGTGGCTCTAAGAAGATCACCATCCCAGTCTGATAAATCATCAAAATCATCTTTGCTTGGCAATTTCCAATCACCCTCGCAAGCACTGCAAATACTCATCGCCGCCGCCCAGTCGTACAATCTTCCATATCTACGTATATTGCAATTCTCATCAAAATTGCCATAGCACCACGAAGTTCCGACTTTCGGTATTTCATTTAAATTTTGAGCAATCCAAGTTTGCGAACTCGTTTTTTTCATTATTATTGTCTTGTAAGAATGTTCTCCACAACGTATTGAATCTGGCTGCGGCACAACTTCTTGCGAAGATGAGGAATTATATGAATCGGAAGAATAAGTATAATATGAAGAAGAACTCTTACCTGTTTCATATACATCAACATAGCAAGCAGAAAGAAGGAGCGTGAGTAAAAGCGAGAATGCGTTTGTTGCTTTCATTGTTTTTTCTCTAAAATTTCCTTATCGCCGAAACCCAATCACCAAAATCCACACCGCGCAATTCACCCGCTAATTCTTCTTTTGCTGCATTTTCGTTTGCTTGGGGAGAGGCTTTGAATGTTTCGGAGGTTCCCAAAGTGGCAATTTGCCTGTCGCCGCAGTCGGTGATGATTAGTTTGGGGGAATAGGTGCATATAATTTTTGCCAAGTTATCGGTTTTGCAGCTCGGCTTGTTAAGTTTTAACATTATGCCATTATCGGAGCATTTTGTTTTTTTAACTCCCGCAGATGCCAATTTTTCGTATATCACCTGCCCTATTATATCGCTAGTTGCGCTCCAGTGAACTGACCTGCCCGAAGATTTTTGAACTGGTTTTTGCGGAACTTCTTTTTGAGTTGCAGAATTGGTGTTTTTTACTGATTCCAATGCGGCTTTTCTAATTGAATCTGCGCTTTGCTGCATAGCCATTTTTATTGAATCCAATGCGGCGTTTTTTACTGAATCTGCTCTTTGCCTGGCTACTTTTTCTTCTTGCAATAGCAACTCGTTTTGCTTGGATATATTGAGCAATAGGGAAAATACAAAAGCCGCTATCCCCAAAAAAGCCACGGAGAAAAGAGAAATAATCAATTTTTTATTTCTTTTTGCCCAATGCGGTTTTGAGAGCAAAAATTTTTGCTTCATCCGCTCATAGGCTCCCTCAAAATGCTTGGGATTAAGGTCTATGCCATTTTTTTTAGTTATGTTCTTAACATCTTCTGGCAAACTTTTAGGGTAAACAAAGCCGTCTAAGACAAGCGGAACAACATTCTTATTTGATTCTAGAGCGCACACCATTTCTTGTCGAACCCAATCGTCTTTTGGATCGCTTTCGGGGTCAAAAAATTTATCAAAAATGCCAGGGTTCAGCACCAGCAAAAAATCTTTGCAATCATAAATTCTTTGTTTAAGTTCGTTGTCAAAATCCCCTTTTTCTAAAGTATCTATATCAAAAGAAACGGAATAACCGTCCATTCTTAAACGGTCATAAAGCAATTTGGCGGTGTCGTAGCCCCCTTTACGCCTGTATGAAATAAAAATTTCAAACTTTTTGGGCTTGGACATCGTTTAACGTTTGGAGAACTGGAAGTGCTTGCGGGCTTTTTTGCGACCGTATTTTTTGCGTTCCACAACCCTAGCATCGCGGGTTAGCAAATTTGCGTGCCTAAGAGCAGGTTTAATCTCTGCGCTTTGCTCAACAAGTGCCCTAGCAATGCCAAGACGAACCGCACCCATTTGGCCTGCTATGCCTCCACCGGTGGCATTGACTATAACATCCCATTTATCGGCATTGCCCAAAACGGAGAATGGAAGATTTGCCACCATATTCTGCACATCGGAATGGAAATAATCTTTGAAATCGCGGCCATTTATGGTGCGTTTGCCTGTTCCCTCTTTGAGAATAACGCTTGCCACTGCGCTTTTGCGCCTTCCTGTGCCGCGGTAAATTTTTTGCTGCACTGCTTTTTCTTTTGTTGCGGTTTTTGCTGTTGCTGTTGCTGCCATAATATTTCCTCGTTTTTCCTCTTTTAGATAGCCACAGGCTCTAGGTTTTTAGCTGTTTCTTTGTGTTCTGCACCGGCATATACTTTTAGTTTTTTGAACATTTTATGCCCCAAAGCCCCATGTGGAAGCATTCCCCAAACGGCGTGTTCAAGAGGATATTCCGGCCTGTGGTTCAAATATTGCTTAAATGATATCCAGCGTTCACCGCCTATATTGCCGGTATGGTGAAAATACTGCTTTGTTTCTGCTTTTTTGCCCGTTAAAGCCACTTTTGCGGCGTTAATAACAACAACAAAATCGCCAACATCTATGTTTGGGGCATAAAGGGCTTTATGTTTGCCCATGAGCAAATGGGCTATTTTGCTAGCAACGCGACCAAGGGGTTTGCCCTCGGCATCAACAATTTTCCATTTGCGTTCTACGGCATTTGGGTTCACAACAGGAGTTTTCATACTTCCTCAAAACTTATAGTCACGTAAATTTAGCAATTTCAGGGGCTTTTGTCAAGGTGTAAGGGCTAATTTTAACTTTTCTATCTTACATATATACGTTTTTTCAGAGGTATTTATATGAAAACAAAGGCTCTTGCCCTGCTTTTTGCATTATCTGCCACGATTTTTGCAACCGATTTAGAAGGTTTTTACAAAACCGTAGATTACAAAACTGGAAATGCAAAGTCAATAGTGCGTATTTACAAATGCGGAGATGGAATCTGTGGGCGCATAGTTGCGCTTTATGATGAAAAAGGGGCTAAAATAAAAGAAACTCTGAATGCGCCATCGCGAGTCGCCGAAAATGTTTCTGGCTCGCCAAAGATAGCAGGCCTTGATTTATTTTGGGACATGAAGCCAAATGATGATGAAAAAGGATATAAAGCAACGGATACAACATATCTCGTTGAAAGAATTTCTAACTCGGTAAAGCTGGCAGGTCTTGATGTAAGGTTGAATTCAGATAAAAACAAAGATGAATTTTCCGGCGGGAAACTTTTAAACCCCGACTCCGGCATCCTTTATTCCTGCGTTATTTGGCCCGATAAAAATGATGCTACGAAATTGTATGTTCGCGGCAAATTAGGACCTATAGGCCACACAATGGTGTGGGAAGTTTTTGATGTAGCCAACTTACCCGAAGATTTGAAAAATTTGGATGTCTCAAAATGGACTCCAAAAATTCCGAAAGCGAATTAAGGCCTCCGCTTAGTGTCCAAATACATAGCCAAAAGATTGCTGCTTATGATTCCCACAATGCTGGGAATTTCTTTTGTGTGCTTTTTGCTGGTTCAGCTCGTGCCCGGAGGCCCTGTTGAAGAGATGATTTCAAAGGCGCAAAGCGCAGCGAATATGAAGGGCGGGAATAATCTCAGCCCTGAGCAGATTGAGCAGATAAAGGCTTATTTCGGCTTTGACAAACCCATAACCGAGCGTTATTTTATTTGGCTTTTCAAGGTTCTGCGATTGGACTTTGGAAATAGTTATGCTTATGGGGGAGCGGCTTGGAATGTTATATCTTCTAAATTTCCGGTCTCTCTGTTTTTTGGATTGAGCTCGTTTTTTATATCATATTTGGTTTGCATTCCGCTTGGGCTTGCCAAGGCTGTGAAAAATGGTTCTAAGTTTGATTCCGCAACAAGTGCGATGATGTTTTCCGGCTATGTTGTGCCTGGGTATGCGCTTGGCATTTTGCTGATAGTATTTTTGGCAGGCGGTTCGTTTTTGGATTTATTTCCTTTGGGCGGTTTGACATCTGATAATTTTGAAAACTTCACATTTTTTGGAAAATTGCTGGATTTGGCGCACCATTTGTGCTTGCCCTTTCTCTGCTATATTTTGGCGGAATTCGCATTCCTAACCCTTTTAATGAAGAATTCCGTTTTGGAAGAGCTTGGAAAAGATTATATGCGCACAGCTCTTGCAAAGGGGCTTTCTTTTAAAGAGGCTCTGTTTAAACACGCCCTTAGAAACGCGCTACTCCCGCTTGCAACCAGAATGAGCGAAATTTTCACGCTTATGTTTGCCGGCGCGCTTTTAATTGAAAAAGTCTTTGATATAGACGGAATGGGTCTTTTATATTACAATGCAATGGTACACAGAGACTACAATGTAGTTTTGGGTATAATAGTACTCTCTTGCTTTATGGCTATGCTAGGCAGGTTGTTCAGCGATTTGCTGTACGGGTTTGTTGACCCCAGAATAAAGCTGGGGTAATAAATAATTATTCGTCTGTGGGCATACCTAGCTTATTTTTAAGGTCAAAAACTTCTTTTGCCAATTTATGGTTTTCTTCTGTCAAAGAAACAGCATCGCTCTTGGCTTGCTTAAGCTCGTCTGCTCTTGGGGTACGGTCTTCATCTGAGCCCCCTCTGCCTTTTCTGCCGCCACCACCGCCACTGGAGCCGCCGCCATCGTCAGAATCATTGTAATAAGAGGAGGAGCCGCCGCCACTCTTTGAACCGGCACATGAGGCTAAAAACATAAACGCACATGCGCAAATCAATAAGGATACTCGTTTGAACATAAAAAACTCCGTTTTAATTAAATATAGTAAATTATCCGCCTGCCATTGCCCAATTACCATTCATATGCATCAACAAATATATTCCAGCTCCTGCCAAATAACCCAGCAATGCTAGAGGTGCTATCCTTTTCAAATACCAGCCAAAAGAGAGGTTTCTGTCTATGCCCATAGCTGCAACACCTGCCGCAGAGCCAATTACCAGCATAGAACCGCCCGTGCCTGCGCAATAGGCTATAAATTCCCACATCAAATGGTCTTCAGGGAAAGAGGTCAAGCTGTACATACCCATTGTAGCTGCAACCAAAGGAACATTATCCACAATAGCAGACAAAAAGCCTATTATGATTGTGATTATGCGAACATCGCCCAAAGCATTTCCGAGTATTGTCGCAAGGTGTTCAAGCTGCCCTGTTGCCTCCAAAACGCCAACAGCAAGCAAAATTCCCGCAAAGAACAACACGCTTGGCGTGTCCACATCTTTAATCACGTGGTGAATATTGAGCCTGTTTGGAACACCCTCGCGGTGCCTGCGAGCTAAAAGCTCAACCACCGTCCAAAGTATGCCCAAAATGAAAAGCATTGCTATATATGGTCTAACATGGAAAAAAGTTTTAATAATAGGCACCATCAAAAGACCACCTATTCCAGCTATGAACAGCGCATTTCTCTCAAAAGAAGAAGGAGCATTTTCGGAAGTTTGCGAACTTGAATGGCTAACATTTCCACTTATGAAAAAAGTAAAAACTATCGCTGGAACGAGCAAGCATATTACACTTGGCAAAAAGAGAGCTTTTACTATGCCAGCCGCAGAAATTTGCTTGCCAATCCAAAGCATTGTTGTGGTCACGTCTCCAATGGGGCTCCAAGCTCCGCCAGCATTTGCCGCTATAACTATTACACCTGCCATATAAAGCCGACTTTTTGAATCGCTTATGAGCTTGCGGGTAAGGGTCATCATCACTATGGTTGTTGTTAAATTATCCAGAACGGCACTCAAAAAGAAAGAGAGCCAAGCAATAATCCATAACAAAACTTTTACGTTGCTGGTTTTTATTCGGGATGTTATCACAGAAAAACCATCGTTTGCATCTATAATGGCAACTATGGTCATTGCGCCCAGCAAGAAGAATAGTATTTGAGCCAAGTTGCCAAAAGATTCAAATAACTGTTCGTCAGTTCTATGAGCATCGCCCGAAAACTTGAACCATAAAAGCCAAAGCACCGTTCCCAAAAACAAGGCACTCGCGGATTTATTCACCTTTAATGGATGTTCCAAAGCTATGGCAAGGTACCCCAGTACAAAAATAATAGCAATAGCGGTATAAATCATAATTATCCACCTACCATTGACCAATTACCCTTCACATTCATCAGCAAATACAATCCAGCTCCCGCCAAATAACCGAGCAATGCCAAAGGGGTTATCTTTCTTAAATACCAGCCAAAAGAGAGGTTTCTGTCTATGCCCATAGCCGCAACACCAGCCGCAGAGCCAATTATCAGCATAGAACCACCCGTGCCTGCACAATAGGCTATAAATTCCCACATCAAATGGTCAGTGGGGAAATGACTCAATTCATACATGTGCATTGTAGCCGCAACCAAGGGAACATTATCCACAACAGCAGACAAAAAGCCTATCATCATTGTGATTATTCGAACATCTCCCAAACTATTTTCCAATATTTTTGCAAGAGCTTCAAGCTGTCCGGTTGCTCCCAAAACGCCAACAGCCAGCAAAATTCCCGCAAAGAACAACACGCTAGGTGTATCCACATCTTTCATCACGCTTAGAACATTGAGCCTGTTTGGAATGCTGCCGTGGTGCTTGTGCCCCAAAAGCTCAACCACTGTCCAAAGTATGCCCAAAACAAAAAGCATAGCTATATATGGAGGAACATGGAAAAGGGTTTTTATAACAGGCACCATTAAAAGACCGCCTATTCCAACTATGAACAATAAATCTTTCTCAAAAGAAGTGGGAGCATCCTCGGAAGGCGGCGAACTTGGATGGGTTATCTTTCCACTCATGAAAAAAGTAAAAACTACCACTGGAACGAGCAGGCTCATTACGCTTGGCAAAAAGAGGTCTTTCACTATGCCCAGCGCAGAAATTTGCCCGCCAATCCAAAGCATTGTTGTGGTAACGTCTCCAATGGGGCTCCAAGAACCGCCGGCATTTGCCGCTATAACTATTATGCCCGCCATGTAAAGCCTGCTTTTTGCATCGCTCACGAGCTTGCGGGTAAGGGTCATCATCACTATGGTTGTTGTTAAATTATCCAAAACGGAACTCAAAAAGAAAGATATCCAGGCAATAATCCACAGCAAAACTTTCGCATTGTTGGTTTTTATTCGGGATGTTATAACAGAAAAACCCTCGTTTGCATCTATGATGGCAACTATGGTCATTGCACCCATCAAAAAGAAGAGTATTTGAGCCAAATCGCCAAAAGCTTCAAACAATTGATCCTTAGGAATCTCAGGGTCACTAGAAGAATTGAACCACAAAATCCAGAGCAATGTTCCCAAAAACAAGGCACTTGCGGATTTGTTCACTCCTAAGGGATGTTCCAATGCTATGGCAAGGTATCCCAGTATAAATATAACGGCAATAGCGGTAAGAATCATAATGGGGGTAAATATAGAAATTGTAGGGACGCGATTAATCGCGTCCCTACAATTTCACACCTTGAACTGGCTCAAAACGTTTTTCAAATCGCTCGCAAGTCTAGCTAGTTCGTCTGCTCCCTGATTGATTTGTCTTGTGTTCTCGGCACTGATTGAATTCTTTGCTACCTCGGCAGCACCGCGAGACATATCTTTGCTACCTTTGGCTACCTCGCTTATAGCACCAGCTACGCGCCTAGCACCCACATTCACTTGCGCCACATTGTTCGCTATTTCGTTGCTTGCCTTTGTTTGCTGGTCAACATGGCTAGAGATAACATCTACGCTCTGATTGATTTTTTTGATGATTTCCGAAACCTCGTTTATCACCGTCACGGCATCACTCGTGTTTGATTGTATGCTTTCTATGCGCCGTGCTATGTCGTCTGCGCTTTTTGTACTTTGGTTCGCCAGCTCTTTGATTTCGCCAGCAACCACAGCAAAGCCTTTGCCAGCTTCGCCTGCGGAAGCTGCTTCTATTGTGGCATTCAATGCGAGAAGACTTGTTTTATCTGCTATTCTTTTTATCACTTCGGTCACATGCCCTATTTCTTTTGCTGCTACACCGAGTTTGTGCATAGCTCCAGTTGCCTCGCGAGACTTGATTGTAGCCTCGTCAGCTATTTTATTGGCATCGTTTGCGTTGCTGGATATTTGCCTAATGCTTGCACTCATTTCCTCAACTGCCGTTGCCATTGTGTTCATATTTGTGGACATTTCTTCTGCCGTGCCTGCCACATCATTGGCATTGGTGGAGGCTTGTTCTGCACCGCTTGCCATTGAGTTTATGTTTAAATTCACTTTTTCGGTTGCGGCGGTTACCTGTCTGCCGATGCTGGAAAGTTCCTCTGCCGAGCCAGCAAGGGTATCAGAGGTTTGCTGGAGGTTTTTAAGTATGGTATGTAGCTTCATTGAGAGGCTGTCTATTGCTTTGGAGAGAATGCCAAGCTCATCTCCGCGCCTCAACTCGGTGCGAACTGTCATATCGCCTTTTTCCATTTTTGAAATAGCATTTACCACAGCGTGCAAGGGGCGTGTTATGGAAAGCGTAAGGAATAAGCCAAAACTTATTGAGATAACCAAAACGGCAACTAAAAGCATAATCGCTACTTTTTTGTCATGGTCGGTTCGTATATTCGTATCTTTTGAAACTTTTTCTGTTGAACTAACTTTGGCTTCTACCGCTGCATCAAGTGCTTTTGACATTTCGACTGCCGCATTCAATACCCCAGGCGGAAGATCTTCTATACTGAGTCCAGTATCAGGGTCAATTCTTGCCACTTTTACGTAATTATGCACTGCCGTCATATACTTGTCAACGGCAGCCGCTAAATCATCAAAAAATTTCTTGCCAGATTCTCTTATCACCAATTCTTTTTGCTTGTTTATGAGTTCTTTCACAGTGATATGAGTTTGGTTCATATCGTTAACAAGACTGAGGCGACCTTCAGTATTTTTTGCAAGCTGCCAGCGCCGAATGTCTATGCGTAATTCCTGCACTTGTTCGGCGGTTTTCACAAGTATTCCCAGAGGAACCGCGCCTTTGTCGTATAGGAAATCACTTTCCCTATCGAGAGTTTCTAAACTCTCAATTAAATAAATTCCCATAAATGCCGTTAATGCGGCAATGAACAAGAATGCTGTTATCAACTTTGGACCTATTTTTATGTTTTTCATTGTGTTACCTCTTATTGAATGAAAATAATTCAAAGACTTAATCTATCCAAAACATTTTTCAGATTGGTTGCAAGTTTAGCAAGTTTGTCTGAGCCTTGGTTTATTTGTTTTGTGCTTTGGACACTAGTTGAACACTCAATTACGTTTTCTATGTTGCGCGACATTTCACTGCTGCCCTTGGCTACTTCGCCTATAGATTCTGCCACGCTCCTGATTCCTACATTAGCTTGCTCAACATGGTTTGTAATTTCAGCACTTGCCTTGCTCTGTTGTTCAGCGTGGCTGGAGATAATCCCTATGCTCTGGTTTATTTTCGCTATTATATTCGATACATCGTTTATCACCTTTATTGCATTGCTGGTGCCAATTTGGATTCCATTTATGCGCCGCGCTATGTCTTCTGCGCTCTTTGAACTTTGGCTTGCAAGCTCCTTGACCTCGCCTGCTACAACAGCAAAACCCTTCCCTGCTTCTCCAGCAGAGGCTGCCTCTATAGTGGCATTGAGAGCTAATAAATTTGTTTTGTCTGCTATCTTCTTTATCTCATAGGTAACCTGTCCTATTTCTTCTGCCGCATCTTTCAGCTTGTCCATTGCACTCATTGCATCGTTAGACTTAACTGTGGCTTCGTTTGCAATTTTGCCAGCATCATAGGCATTATTTGCAATCTGGTTTATACTCGCACTCATGCCTTCCACTGCCGTAGTTATCGTAACCATATTAGCAGACATCTTCTCCGCTGTGTTTGCCACTTTACTGGAATTTGCAGAGGCTTGTTCTGCACCGCTTGCCATTGCGTTTATGTTAGTGTTCACTTGTTCGGTAGAACTGGCTACTTGCTTGCCAATACCAGAAAGCTCCACCGCTTCTTCTGCGATTATGTCTGAGTCTTGACGGAGGTCTTTGAATACGTTTTGCAGCTTGGTAGAAAGGCTGTCTAGAGCCTTGGAGAGAGAGCCAAACTCGTCTTCACGTTCCAAATTGGTGCGGAAGGTCATGTTTCCATGCTCTATTTTGGAAAGAGCTTCTTCAATTATATGCAAGGGTTGCGTTATGGAGAATGTTAAGGCTAAGGCAAAACAAAACGAAAAAATCAAGACTATAATTAAAATGGATATTGCCGTTTCTTTAGAATGGTTCGCCGTTTGCGAGTTTAATTCCACAAGTTTTTTGGCATAATCACGCCTCATTTCCACGGCAATATTAACTGCTTTTGACATTTCGTTTGCCGCATTCAATACTTCAAGTGAAAGATTTTCCGTGCAGAGTCCGGTGATGGGGTCAATTTTTGCAGTTTTTATGTAATTATATATCTCCACCACATAATTGCTAATGGCAATTGATAAATCGTTCAAAGATTTTTCTGCATCTTCCATTGCCATTTTGTCTTTTTGCTTTGCTATCATATCCCTTAAAGCATTATAAGATTCATCAATGGCTTTAATGAAGGTGGAACGGTCTTCATTTGTTTTCGCAAACTGCCAGTACTGGATATTCATACGCATTTCCTGTGTATGTTTGCTGATTTCCATAAGGAACTCCAAAGGAACAATCCCTTCTTCATATATTAATTTTGTACGCTCGTTAAAGTCTTTTAAACTAATTATGGAATATATCCACATAGAAGCCATTATTATGGCAATAAATAGGAAAGAGATTACTAGTTTTAAACCGATTTTGATGTTTTTCATTTTGTTGCCTTATTATATATTATATAAATTCATTATTAAGGTTATATGACGTCATTATTAAGATTATATAAATTTGTTGGAATATGATTTTATTGCTGCTTAGTCGGGTAAAGCCGCACACCAAATTTGCACTCTTCGGGTTTTTATGGAATATCACCAACCATAATATATATTATTTTATCCCTTTGCGGTCAGTTCTTGCGAAATATTGTATATAATTCCCATAAAAATGCGTTTCTGCGCTTTAAACCCTGAGTTCTATATCTCAAAATCGTTCAAAACGCTTTTTATGTTGCGAGCGAGCTTTGCAAGCTCGCTCGCACCTTCGTTTATCTGGCCAGCACCCTGAGCGCTTTCTTTGGCTACCTGATTTACTCCAACCACATTTTGGTTCACCTCGTTAGCACCCTTGGCAACCTCGCCCGCACTGCGGGCTATGTCTTTGCTGCCCTTGGCAATTTCGCTCATGGATTCCGCTACACGCTTGGCACCATCATTAGCCTCGCCCGCGTTGCGGGCTATGTCTTTGCTGCCTTTGGCAAGCTCGCTCATAGATTCCGCCACACGCTTGGTGCCAATGCTCGCTTGCGCAACATTGTTTGCAATTTCGTTGCTCGCCTTGGTTTGCTGCCCAACGTGGTTGGATATAGCCTCAACGCTATTGTTTATTTTCGCTATTATTTCCGATACTCCATCTATCACGGTCACTGCTTCGCTCGTGCCATTCTGAATACCCTCTATGCGGTTCGCTATGTCGTCTGCGCTTTTTGCGCTCTGGTTAGCAAGCTCCTTTATTTCGCCAGCAACCACAGCAAAGCCTTTGCCCGCAGCACCTGCGGAAGCTGCCTCTATGGTGGCATTGAGCGCAAGGAGATTTGTTTTGTCCGCTATTTTCTTAATCATATCGGTCACTAGCCCTATTTCTTTTGCCGCAACACCTAGCTTGCTCATTGTGCTGGTTGCCTCGTGTGCCCTGACTGTAGCTTCGTTTGCCACTTTGCGGGCATCTTCGGCGTTTACCGATATTTGGCTTATGCTTGCACTCATCTCTTCAACCGCAGCAGCTATGGTGCTTATGTTCGTGGACATTTCTTCGGTGGCTCCCGCCACCTCGCTTGCGTTCACAGAGGCCTCTTCCGCGTTGCTCGCTATTGCGTTTATGTTGCCTGCCACTTTCTCAACCACGCTTGACACATTAACAACGCTGGTTGCAGATTCTTCGGCTGTGCCAGCTATCTCTCTAACGTTAGCAGATACCTGCTCAATGGAGCCAGAAACGTTCACGGTCTTGCTTGCTGTTTCTTCTGCGCCACCCGCAAGTTGCTTGCTTATGTGAGTGAGTTCAGCCGCAGAGCCAGCGAGAGTGTCTGAGTTATGACGGAGATTTTTGAATATTGTCTGGAGCCTTGCCGAGAGGCTGTCCAACGCTTTAGAGACCATTCCAATTTCGTCCTTGCGCTCCAAGCCAACGCGAACTGTCATATTCCCCTTCTCTATTTTAGAAATGGCTTCTACTACCGTATGCAAGGGGCGAGTTATGGAAGAGCGGATTATTCGGCTCAGAATTACCACAGCAATAATAACAACAAAGGCTATGGCAGAAAGCAGCTTTATATCGCGCTGAATTGTCATATTGGCTAGAGTTTCGGTTTTCTCGTATTTTTCTGTGGCACCCAGAACAACCTGGTCAACGCTTTTGCGATGCGCTGCATACAGGGTTTTCAACTCGCCATAAGCAAGTTCTTTGGCATATTTGCGATTGCCATTTTTCAGTGCCGGAATAAACTGGTCAAAAACAATATTATAAAACTTCATCGCGGGTTCGTAAGCATCTTTTAGCATAGCATCACGTAATGCCCCTGATTTCAATAGCGGCTCGTTTTTCCAAAATTTGTGCCGCTCTTCGTAATTGGCTTTAAGCCGCTTGAGTTCCTCAGAAAGATAATTTATCTGGGCAGGGTCGTTTTCATCTGCCATCTGCAAAACATTCATATAAGACTCTATAATGTACTCCGGTGGCGGCAGAACATCGGCTATCAAATCCTTGCTCATTATGATTTGATTGTAGAGATTTCCGTTAATGCGAAGATGATTCAAAGTAGAGAACGAAATATAAGCAAAAATGACATAACCTGCTATGAATACGGTCAATAGCAGAACCAGTTTTTTGCCAATACTTATGTTTTTCATAGGTTTTACCTCCAAAATATCAGCGGTAATATACTAAACATATAAATTTAATATGAGAGAAAAGACCTCCCCCTCTAGGGCGGCTTGCATATTTTGCATACAGTTGTTGACAAAATACGCGATTTTCACTTTTTTTGGCTTTTTTTCCGTTTTTTTACGTCTAACAAGTAACAAGGAAAAAAATGGAGAACATTCTATGAAAGACAATCTACCTGAGCTGCTTTCCCCGAAAGTGGATATCATATTCAAATTGCTGTTCGGTGATGAACGGAACAAAGATTTGACAATAAATTTGGGAATTATATACAATCTTTCGCAGGGTAAAAAGCCAATTCTAAATTCACTATAAATCCCATAAAATAGCTACTTTGAGGCTTGTGCTATAATCAGTTCTCTTAGCCCAGCAATGTCTTGTTTCAATTCCAAAATAAGTTCTTTAATGTCTTTCTCTTTGCTTGTCTGTTCTAATAAAATAGCTTTTGGTGTTTTGCCAACTTTCAAAGCTCTCCTATAGTAGGAGTTTCTTTTATTTTTCTTGACAGCTTCAATCCGCTCTTCTTCAGTATTATACTTCAAACTCATATCTATAATATACATTTTTCTTAAAAATTTAGACAAAAATCTAAATAAAAACGAACAAAATAGACGAAAAAGCGTGATAAGTATCACAAATTTAACGATTTATCTAAGTTATTTAGATTATTATCTAAATAATAATGTATATTATATAAGTGAAGGCATATAACATAAGGAATTATTATGAGGCAAGAGCATAAATACAAGCCGAATACGGCTATATCTATGTATGAGTTTGGCAAGCGTTTTCCAAATGCGGAAACAGCTAGATTATACATTGAGCAGCAGAAATGGCAAGGCAAAGCCTTCTGTGCATTCTGCAATTCCGTAAATGTACGTAAGCTGCCTAGCAAGAACGGATTTTACCAATGCAACACTTGCAGAAAGAAATTCAATGTCTGCACGAACACGATTTTCCAAAGTTCTAACATTCCGCTTGACAAGTGGCTGTATGCCTTTTACATTATGGTTACCGCTAGAAAAGGTGTTTCCTCAATGCAGTTGAGCAAGGAACTTGGGATAACGCAGAAATCGGCTTGGTTTATGTGTCACAGGGTAAGATACGCTATGAGCAGCGACAAATACAAAAGCCTATTGAAAGGCGTAGTTGAATGTGACGAAACTTATATAGGGGGCAAGGAGAAAAACAAGCACAACAGCAAAAAGACAAAGCAGGGGCGAGGCGGTGTAGGGAAAATACCTGTGTTTGGCATAGTTGAGAGAGGCGGCAAGGCTTTGTCTATTGCGGTTAATGAAACAACATCCGAAAAATTGCAGGGGTTGATAGAGCAGAATGTGGCAAAGGACAGCGTAGTGAATACAGACGAAGCAAGGGCATATTTGGGGCTGGAACAGAAAGGATATTCCTGCAAAAGGGTCAATCACTCCGCTAAGGTGTTTGTTGATAATATGGCAAG
>JGI20171J14444_1000261_pt1 | contig 16940 bp, 12 predicted proteins | sample TergutNc150P4_FD_14444 | JGI IMG/M metagenome (IMG submission 14444) | reverse complement strand
TTTTATAAGCGAGGATTTGGATAGGCAACAGGGGAACAGGTTATTTGGAATGTTTTTTCACAAATTTCAATGCGCACCAATTTGCATTTTGTTTTGTTTCTGCAAGTTGCAAGTTTACGTTTTCAGCAGCAGTTGTTAGCAACGGAACATCTTCGGCGTAAAAACCGCTTAGAAAAAGCAGCCCGTTCGCGTTCAAACATTGGACGTAAATCTGCATATCGGCAAGCAGAATATTACGGTTAATATTTGCCAAAATAATATCAAAATGTCTGTTTTTCAACACATTGGAATCGCCTTGCAAAACTTCAACATTTTCAATATTATTAATCAAAATATTTTCCTTCGCATTTTCCACGCACCAAGTATCAATATCAACCGCAAGGCAACTTTTTGCTTGGCGCATCATTGCCAAAATAGCGAGTACAGCCGTTCCGCAACCCATATCAAGCACCTGTTTATCAGCAATTTGCGTTTCCAAAATAAAATCCAACATCAACCGCGTAGTTGCATGATGACCTGTGCCAAAAGCCATTTTCGGATTTATTGTAATATCATATTTTGCATGCGGAATATTTTGATGAAAACTGCTATGTATCACATATTTATCGCCAGAAATAATCGGCTGAAAATAATTTTTTTCCCATTCTTCGTTCCAATTTTTATTTTCAATTATTTGAATTTGAAAATCCGAAAAATCGGCAAAAACAAAATCTTTCAACGTATTTTTAAGTTTATTTTCAGAAAAATTATTTTCCGCAATAAACGCGCTGAAATTTTTCTCATCGTCCGAAAAACTTTCACAGCCTATTTTACTCAATGTATCTGCCAGCAAATCAAATAAATACGGCTCTATGTTCTTTTTGCCGAATCTTATTTCAATGTAATTTGTTTTCATTTCACTTAAATTTTTATTTTAAAGATAAAATTTATATTTTTTAAAATTATTCTAAAAATCTTATCGCCAACCACGTCATTCCGCTAACTCCATAATACAAAGCGTTTTGGTCAATTTGAAAAGTCGCGCTGTGAAGTTCGCCGCTGTCGGCATTTTCCTCGCCGCGCACGCCAAAACGGAAAAAAGTTGCGGGCAATCGCTGTGAGAAAAATCCAAAGTCTTCTGCGGTCAATCGCACTTCCAAATCTTTAACATTTTCTTTGCCAATCAATTCTTGGGCGAAATCTCGCGCTTTTTGGCTGATTGTCAAATTGTTATCAACGCAAGGGTAACCATCGGGCATATCAATTTCGGCAAGGCAACCAAATGCGGCGGCAGTTTGATTTATAATTCTGCGAATATGCGTTTTTGCAGTTTTGCGCCATTCTTCGTCAAATGTACGGAATGTTCCCGCAAGTTGTACTTCGTTGGGAATCAGGTTTGTAGCGCCGTTTGCAATAAATTTTCCAAAAGATAAAACCATCGGCACAAGCGGATGGCAAAGTCGGCTTTTGACTTGTTGCAATGCCGCAAGCGTTTGCGCTGCAGCAAGCACCGTGTCGTTAATTTTGTGCGGCAAAGCGGCGTGTCCGCCTTTTCCTGTTATTTTCACGTGAATTTCATCGGCGGAAGCCATAATTCGCCCTGCGCCAAAAGCCAAAGTCCCTGTCGGATAATCAATTGAAACGTGTTGAGCAATAATAAGTTGCGGCGTTTCATCGTCAAAAATTCCTTCATCGAGCATTAATTTTGCACCACCGGGCGATTTTTCTTCGCCGGGTTGAAAAACAAGCAAAATTTTCCCTGAAAAATCATTTTTCAATTCGTTTAAAATTTCTGCAACTGCAAGCAAACACGCAACATGCGCATCGTGTCCGCAAGCATGCATAACGCCGTAATTTGTTGATTTACAATTGATTGTTGTTTGTTCCTGCACAGGCAGTGCGTCCATATCGGCACGCAGAGCAATAGTTTTTCCGCCGCTTTGTCCTTCAATTTTTGCCAAAATTCCTGTATCGGCAATGCCCGCACGAAACGGAATATTCATTCTAATTAATTGATTTTGAATATATTCCGATGTTTTAAACTCTTGATACGACAGTTCGGGATGCGCGTGCAAAAAGCGATAATGCGTGCATGCTGTTTCAAAATATTTTTTTGAAAGATTTTTAATTGTTTGACTTTCAATCATTTTATTTCCATTTTACGTTTTTAAAAAACAATCCGTAAATCGCTGTAATACAAATATATACAGGATAAATCAATGATAACAAAAAAGCGTTGAGTGCGATATTTTTTATTTTGAAAAAAACTTTTATTTTGTTTATAAAAATTATATCTGTTAAATATTTTATTAAAAAAATTGATAAAAAAATTGCAAAATATTTTACTGCAAAAAATCCCAAAACAAAAGTTGTAATTTGAGACAAAGAAATCAGAAAAACCGTTAATGCAGTGCAAACAAGTAATTTATCAGAATATGCGCTTGCTTTGCCTGCCCAGCGGCTGCGCTGACGAAAAAAATCATGCAAATTTTCACACGCATTTGTTTGAATTACAGCATCTTGTGATTTCACAAAACGTATTTTTCCGCCCGCCCGTTTTACACTTTCGAGCAAAAAAACATCATCGCCCGACTGCTTCAAAAATTGCAAATCGTTTTGCGAACGTAGATATATTTCTTTTTTAAACGCCATATTCGCAGCATTGCACATAATCGGGCTTCCTCCACCAACTGCACCAGCGCCTGAAGCCACAAGCGAAATAAATTCAAGTTGCTGAATATCAGAGAAATATAAATCATTCGCACGCATAAACACAGGCAAAATCAGCAAATCGCAATCGTTTTCCGCCTGAAAATGCCTTACTGTTTCTACCCATTTTTCATTTGCGGCGCAATCGGCATCAGTTGTTAAAATTATATCCCCATTCGCAGAATTAATTGCCTGATTTACAGCAAATTTCTTTCCTGAATTTTTTGCGTCTAAAATTATCATTTTTTTGAAAAAATTATGAAATTTTTCAATTTCAGCCAAAGTATTATCTTGCGAATTATCATTTATTATTATTAATTCAAAATTTTTATCAGATTGATTTACAAGAGATTGCAAAAGATTAGCAATATTTTTCTCTTCATTTTTTGCAGCGACAACAACGCTTATACTCGGCAACTTATTTTTCAAATTTTTATTGTGATTTTCAAAATAAGGAATATTCGCCCAGCCTTTTATAAAAAAAACGACAAGAGCGAGATATGCAATGCAAAGTGTTGATATTAAGATTGTTATAGTTATCATTTTAAAATTTCGAGTTTTGCAAATTTCAACAGTAAGGTTTTTTTGCCTTTATCGCCAAAATCAATTTCCACTTTTTCGTTGCCGTTTTCTTTTGTGCAACCAAGCACTTTTCCTACTCCAAAAATGGAATGTTTGACAAAAATTCCCGTTTTAAAATCGGTTTCAATGGCAACTGTAGCGGCTGACGAAAAATCTGTTTTCAATGGTTTTAAATTTTTTATTTCTGTTTTATCTTTTTGAAAAACAGGCGTTTGGCGGCGGTACGATTCAAAACTTTCGCGCTCTGTACTCCAATCTGTTTTACGGAAAATGTTTTTAGTAAAATTTTTATCAAAATTTTCTTCTTCTGACAAGTCAAGATATTGACTGTCAATATCTTTGATAAAACGCGAAGGATTACAAAAATTGGTTTGTCCGTTGCGGAAACGCGACTTTGCATAACTGATAATGCAATGTTCTTCGGCGCGTGTGAGCGCAACGTAAAACAGGCGGCGTTCTTCCTCCAGCTGCTTGGGCTCAACATACGAATAGGCTGACGGAAACAAATCTTCTTCCATTCCAACAATAAATACAACTTTAAATTCCAGCCCTTTAGCTGCGTGTACAGTCATAAGTGTAACTTTCGATTTTTTGTCGTTTTGATTTTCGTCCTGATCGGTAATGAGCGCAATTTCCGACAAAAAATCACTCAAAAGCGCGGTTTCTGTGCTTTCGCTGGCTTTCTGTTCGCAAAATTCGTGAACGGCTTTAATAAATTCTTCTACATTTTCGCGGCGGCTCAAATTTTCGGGCGTTGGCGCGGCATAAGTGTCTGCAATCAGTTCTGTTTGTGTAATTATCTGATTAACAATTTCGTATGCGTTTTCTGTTTCTGTTTTTTGCCCCAAAAAATCAATCAAATCACGAAATTTTGCAAGTTTGGTCGCTGTACCTGCATTAACAGGCAAATTGTAATGCAAAACATCGTTTATGATTTCCCACATTGTAACATTATGAGTAGCAGCGCATTGAGAAATTTTTTCGATTGTCGTTTCTCCAATTCCACGCGCAGGAAAATTGATAATCCGTTTTAACGCCTCCTCGTCATTTTTATTGCAAATTATTCTGCAATAAGCAATTACATCTTTTATTTCTTTTCGTTGATAAAACGACAACCCGCCATAAATTCGATATGGAATTACCGCTTTGCGCATTGCTTCTTCAAGTACGCGGCTTTGCGCATTGGTGCGGTAAAGCACAGCAATTTCTTCATAATCAATCTTTTGACTATCGTGAAAATTACGAATTTTATTTGCAACCAAAGTTCCTTCTTCCAAATCGGTATGCACGCTGACAACTTTTACAGGATTTCCTTTTTCTTTTTGCGAAAAAACATTTTTTTCAATGCGGTTTTTATTCTTTTTAATCAAACTGTTCGCTGCATCAACAATATTTTGCGTAGAACGGTAATTTTGTTCAAGTTTGAAAATTTTTGCCGAAGAATAATTGCTCTTAAATTGCAAAATATTATCAATATTTGCTCCGCGAAACGAATAAATGCTTTGTGCATCATCGCCTACAACGCAAATGTGTTCGTGATTTTCAGCTAATTTCTTTACAATCATATATTGCGCAAAATTCGTATCCTGATATTCATCAACCAAAATATATCTAAAAAACTGCTGAAATTTTGCCAAAACATCGGGAAACGAGCGGAAAAGTACATTTGTATTCAGCAGCAAATCGTCAAAATCCATAGCATCCGCTTGCTTGCAACGCGCCGAATAAATTTTATAAATTTCTGATATTAAAGGCATTCGGATAGAAGAATCATATTTTAAATTATCCAAAGAAGCAGAATAAGCGGCGGCGGTAATCAAATTATTTTTTGCATAAGAAATGCGCGAATGAACAAGGGCGGGTTTGTAATCTTTGTCGCTGATTTTCAGTTCTTTAATAATTGTTTTAATCAAGTTTTTTGAATCGGAACCGTCGTAAATTGAAAAATTTTTGGTATAACCGAGTTTGTCGGCTTCGCTGCGCAGCATACGTGCAAAAATGCTGTGAAAAGTGCCCATCATCAAGTAACGGGCGCGTTTTTCGCCGACAAGCGCGGCAATGCGGCTTTTCATTTCGCGAGCCGCTTTGTTGGTAAAAGTCAATGCCATAATTGAAGCGGGCGAATAGCCGCTTTCCATCAAAAACGCGATTTTGTATGTCAGAACGCGCGTTTTGCCTGAGCCTGCGCCCGCAATAATCAACTGTGCGCCATCGCAATATTCCACCGCTGCCCGCTGACTTTGGTTAAGTTCGTTCAAAAAATCCAATTTCATTATTCTGATTTTATCCTTTCATTAAAAAGCCCGCTATGGCGGTTGTCCAACTTCTTGGCATTAAGCGGATTGCGCCTACCATTGCTTTGTTCCACCAGCAAGGAATAACTGTTGCTTTGCCTTTTAACATTGCTTTGTAAGCAACTTTGGCAACATAAGCAGCCGAAGGTAATTTTATTTTTTTCAAATATTTGGAATTTTCCATTTCGGAAACTTTCCAAAACTGACTGTCGGTAGGACCGGGGCAAACGGCTGTAACCGTAACGCCCGATTTTTTTACTTCACGGGCAATGGCATTGCTCAAACTCAAAACGTAACTTTTTGTAGCGCAATAAGTTGCCATATACGGACCAGACATATACGCGGCAACCGATGCTGTATTTAAAATTTTTCCGCTGCCGCGTTTAATCATTTCCGGCAAAAAAAGCAGCATTAAATCGGTTAAAGCCCTGATATTTAGTGAAATCATATCATCAATTTTTGCACGGTCGGCATCGGCAAAAGCGTGATTATCGCCAAAACCTGCATTATTTATTAAAAAATCAATTTGCAAACCTTGCTTAACAACTTCATTATAAACCTCTTGTGCGGCATTTGGTTGGGTAAGGTCTTTGCCGATTACCGCAACTTCAACGCCAAATTTTGATGAAAATTCTTCACTCAGTTCATTGAGTTTCTGCACATTACGCGCAACAAGCACAAGATTTCCGCCTGCGGCTGCGTGAATTTTTGCAAGTTCAAGCCCAATTCCGCTTGATGCGCCGCTAATTAATGCAGTTTGCCTTTTATCTGATTGATTCATAAACTCTCTTTTTTTTTATCAATTATCGAAACGCAAAAATACAAAAAACTTTTGAGGGCAAAAAAAATTCCACCTCATTATTTCAATGAAGTAGTTTTAATCAGTTGTTCCTTAAAAATTCTTTTCAGGCTGCCAAATAATAAAAATGCTGTAATTTTCCTATTATAATTTACCAAGTTTTGAATGTAAAAATACAAAATCCTGCGAAATTCTACAACTATTTTCTATTGTATTTATTGGTTTGATTGATTGTGCAGTAATCGGTTTTTAAGGAACGACTAATAATCAAAAAAATCAGGCACATATAGAATCAAATTTGATAAAAAAATTAAAAATATTTTGTCAAAAAGAAAAAAAATCTTACCTTTGCCGCTCAAAATTAAAACAATGCAGAATTGTCCTATGGTGTAACGGTAGCACTACAGATTCTGGTTCTGTCTGTCAGGGTTCGAATCCTTGTGGGACAACAGGTTAAACGCCTAATAGTCTGATAATTAAATTATTAGGCATTTTTATTTTTAAATTTGCACAACTTCATTTTTTGAAGAAACTATGTTTTGAAAGCGTTTTTGCGTTTTCCTCTTTTCCGAAAAACGTAATTAGATTTATGTTAAAACTCGCCCCGATTGTTCGGGGCGAGTGGTTTTTAGTTGTTTAAATATTTTCTTACCGCTTTTTCGGAGTGTTTAAGTGTATCAGGTACATTAGACAATGTGTAAGCTCGCCATCTTGGCAATAATTAACTGTTATGTTGCTCGCTTCTTGTAAATTTTACGGCAGGTAATATTACAATTCGATTGCAAATGAACAAAGAATTTTCAAATAAAATATCTGCGCGTCAATTTTTGTTGAGGCGCAGATATTTTTCGCTTTCTTATGTGTATATTTGTGTTTTATTTTTTGGTGGCGGCGATAATTTCTTCACATTTTGCTTTTGTAAGTTCTTCTGGTTTTGTGCCTTTTGGAATTTTGTAATTGGCTTTATTGAATTTAATATATGCACCAAAACGACCATTCAAAACCTGAATTTCGTCAAAATTATGAATTATTTTATTGCGCTCGATTTCGCGTTTTTTCTCAATAATTTCGATAGCGCGTTCTTTGGTTACTTCCATCGGGTCGTCTGTTTTCGGCAGCGAATAGAACACCGAATTGTGTAAAATATACGGTCCGAAACGTCCGACAGCAATTTTCATAGGTTTGTCCTCATAATTGCCAACTTCACGCGGAAGTTTGAAAAGTTCAAGCGCTTCTTCAAGTGTCAAGGTTTCAATTGTTTGCTCGCGGCGCAAAGATGCAAAAACAGGTTTTTCGCTGTCGTCAGAAGTGCCTATTTGCGCTATGGGACCAAACCGCCCTATCCGCACCGAAACTTGCTTGCCTGTCTTGGGGTCTTTGCCCAAAATACGCTCTCCGCTTTGCCGCTCAGATGTTTCAAGAGTATTTTCAACATCTTTATGAAATTTTTTATAAAAAGCATCAATCATCTTTGTCCATTGCTCTTTACCTTCGGCAATTTGGTCGAAATCGTCTTCTACTTTTGCCGTAAAATTATAATTCATAATATCAGGAAAATATTCTGTAAGAAAGTCTGTTACAACCAATCCTATTGAAGTAGGAAACATTTTCGCCTTTTCTGCACCTGTATTTTCGGTTTTTATTTTTTCTGAAATCTTGCCTTTTTTAAGTTCCAATTCTATAAACTCTCGTTTTTCGGACGCGCGGTCGCTTTTTTCCACATAATTACGATTTTGAATTGTGGAAATTGTTGGTGCATAAGTACTTGGGCGACCAATCCCCAACTCTTCGAGTTTGCGTACCAAACTTGCCTCTGTGTATCGCGGCGGACGCTGCGAAAAACGTTGCTGCGCTTTAATTTGTTCTGCCTCAGCACGTTCTCCTGTTTTCATTTCCGGCAAAATCTGCTGCTCGTTGCTTAAAGTTTCATCATCTGTCGATTCCAAATAAACTTTAAGAAAACCGTCAAAAATAATCACTTCGCCCGATGCGACAAAGGTCAGCGGACTGCCCGAAATTTTTATGTTAATATTTGTTTTTTCTAATTGAGCATCAGCCATTTGCGAGGCTATTGTGCGTTTCCAAATCAATTCATAAAGCCGCTTTTCCTGCGCAGAGCCTTCAACAGAATTAACATTCATATAAGTCGGACGAATTGCCTCGTGCGCTTCCTGTGCGCCTTTTGTTTTGGTCGAAAATTGGCGGCGTTTGTAATATTTATCGCTGTAAGATGTTGATATTTCGGTTTTTGAAGAATTTAACGCCAAGTCGGACAAATTCACAGAATCTGTACGCATATAAGTAATTTTCCCCGATTCATAAAGCATTTGTGCAATGCGCATCGTTTGCGAAACCGAAAATCCGAGTTTTCGAGATGCTTCCTGCTGCAAAGTAGAAGTTGTAAAAGGCGGCGCAGGCGTTTTCTTCGCAGGACTTTTAACTATATCAGCAACAGCGAATTGAGCCGTTTTGCAATGTTCGAGAAATTTTTGCGCTTCTTCTTTGGTTTTAAAGCGTTGCGACAGTTCGCAATTCAGTTCAACATCTTGTCCGTTTTTATTTTTTGAAGTAAAAATCGCTGTAACTCTGTAATTTACATCGGGTGAAAAATTGTTGATTTCCCTTTCGCGTTCTACAATCAGCCGCACTGCAACCGACTGCACGCGCCCAGCCGAAAGAGACGGTTTTACTTTTCGCCAAAGCACAGGCGAAACTTCAAAACCCACAATTCTATCCAAAACACGCCGCGCCTGCTGCGCATCAACAAGATTGAGGTCAATTTTGCGCGGAGTTTGGATAGCCTTTAATATTGCATCTTTTGTAATTTCGTGAAAAACAATGCGTTTGGTATTCGCCTCTTTGAGTTTTAACACTTCGTATAAATGCCATGCTATTGCTTCTCCTTCGCGGTCTTCATCGGAAGCAAGCCACACAATATCCGCATCTTTCGATTCTTTTGTCAGTTGAGAAACAATTTTCTTCTTATCGGGCGTAATTTCGTAAATCGGCGCATAATTATGCGCAAAATCAATTCCCATACCTTTGTCAACAAGGTCGCGAATGTGCCCCATACTTGATAAGACGTGAAAATCTTTCCCTAAAAACTTTTCTATGGTTTTCGCCTTTGCAGGCGACTCAACAATAACAAGATTTTTTGACATATATTTATTTTCAATTCAAAAAAAATCAATTTTCAATATTCCACTTTATAAATTTTTCTTCAATATACAGGTTCTTCATCAATAAAAATTATGCTAAGCCCACGTTCAATACGGTCTTTAATTTTTTTCCATGCTGTCGGCTCATCGGCATCTGCTTCAGGATTTTTCTTTCTGTAACTGTCTATCAATAAACACATTCCTATAAGTTGTGCATAAACGGGGTCGGCAAATTTTTTATCGGTATTTTCTGTCAGTTTGTCATCGTGTTTGCCAAATCTGACATACATATTCGTATTTTTTTGAATATATTCGGCAATGCCATTCAAATTAGAACCGCCGCCTGTTATCACTATGCCTCCGCCAATTTTATTTTTATTTTTTTTCAATTCTTGAAAAATCGGAACAAAGATTTCGTCAAGGCGCGCCTGAATAATTTCCGCCAAATGAATAGTTGTAATTTGTACATTTGCAATATCGGGTTTGGCGGAAGGCAGAATAAATTTTTCGCGGCGCACAACCATTGATTCCATTGCAACGCCTCGCAAACATTTGAGATTTTCTGCATGAAATTCGCTAATTCCCTCTGCCTGAATGTCTTTTGTAATATTATGACTTCCGAGCGGCACAACAATAAGCGTATCAAGTTGTCCATTTATGTAAAGAGCCAATGTTGTGGTCGTTGCACCAAGGTTTAGCAAGGCTGTTCCTTCTTTGCAATCATAAGGTGAAAGTACCGCTTTAGCAAGCGATTCTACCGAAAGCGGCTTGAATTTTTTGGGAGTAATTTTTGTCGCGTTTTTGTCAAAACGGTCGAAAACTCCTTTTATTTTTTCTTCAATAATTTTATCTCCAACAACAACAGTATATTCTACCTGCATAATATTGCCTTTTTGTTTGTAAGGCGGTTTGTCAGAATGTTTATTGTCAATTATATAATCAATAGGAAAAATTTCATAAACCGCTAAATCACCCTGTGTTAACGCTTCACAACATTTATTTTCCATTTCTGATAAATGTTCGGCATTAATTTCTGTAACGCGCTCAAATTTGTGTGAAACCGTATGCTTAACGCACCTCATCGACTTTGCATTGACACTAACATAAATACTGCTGATTTCTTTCCCTTTTTTTAAATGTAAAAAATTATTTAATCTTTTCGCAAGTTCGCCTATTTGAAACGCCACGCCCGAAGTTTGCAAAACAACTCCATTGCTCACATAACCGTTTCGATAATTTTCTTCAACAGCCAAAACCCTTACCGCACTGTCAAAATCTTTTACTGTATCATCGCCAACTTGTACCGTACCACTGACAACCCTTACCGCACCATTGACAACTTCGGCTGCCATAAGCGCAATATGCGAACTGCCCAAATCGGCAGCGATTATTTGATTTTTATCGGACATAAAGTAAATGATGTTTTTTCAAAATTTGAGAGCGCAAAATTACTAAAAAAAATAAATATGGCATTGGAAATTTTTTAATTTTGGATAAAATAAGGTTTATTTTTTATCCAAAAAATCGGGTTGTGAAATCAGACGCATCAATCGTAAAATAGCTGCTTGGCGTTTTTTGATGTAAGGAGACGGTTTTTCAATGCTGTAACGGCGCGGATTTGGCAAACTTGCGGCAATTAGCGCGCTTTGTTCTTTGGTCAGGCGGGAAGCCGAAGTGTGAAAATATTTTTGCGCCGCCGCTTCAACGCCATAAACGCCATCGCCCATTTCAATAACATTAAGATAAACTTCCATTATGCGCTTTTTGCCCCAAATAAACTCAATCAGAACAGTATAATACGCCTCCAAGCCCTTGCGTACATACGAGCGTTGCGGAAAAAGAAAAACATTTTTTGCCGTTTGCTGAGAAATTGTACTGCCGCCGCGAATGCGTTTGCCTTTTTTATTATGTTCAATGGCTTTTTCAATTGCCGTGAGTGAAAATCCGTTGTGTTGTGCAAACAAATTATCTTCCGAAGCGATAACCGCCTGAACCATATTCGGCGAAATTTTATCAATAGAAACCCAAGTTTTTTCACAATGTGGAAGTTTTTTGTCAAAAACGCTTTCAATTGCGCGAATATAAACAAGCGGCGTAATCCACACAGGTACAAACCGCGCCACAAGCACCCACAGAATACTTATTGCAAAAAAAAGTATTGCCGCATTTCGGCAAAAGCGAAAAAAACGCCGCAAACGAGTATCTTTTTTATTTTTCGATTTCATTTTTTTGCCACAATTTTTTGCAAAAAATTATTCCGTAAAAATACAAAATATAAAATTCCCAAAGCAGAAACAGCATTTTGGGCATATCTTTACCGAAAATCAAATGTATAATTATTCCAATTAAAATTACAAAAACGGAAAATAAATGTATAAAGAATAGTTTTTTGTTATTTTTATAATAAAAAACTCCTGCAACGGTTGTAATCAGAAATAAAATGTCGGTTGCAAGAATTGAAACGCCTACAAACGAAAGCCATTTCAAAATCATTCCTTCATAAAACACGCTTGCAACGGTGATGCTTGCTGCTAAAAATGTTGTTATACTCAATATTTTGATTAAAATTTTCATATTTTTTTATTTTTACAAATAATTTTTCTGCAAAAATAACTAAAATTCTTGCATCTGAAAATTTTATTTCCTGCAAAAATATTTATATCGATTTTCTTTATTATTTTTTCCAAATCGCTTTCAGCGGATAGAGCAATCTTTCGAGCAGCGATAAATCTTCGGTAATAATTTCGGCTGTGCCGCTCATTTGCTGGCTGAAAGTCAGCGTTTTATTGTATGATGTTTTAAGATTGTCGGGGAAAGCGACTTCGAGAACGTAAGCGCGAGTATTATTCTGATTTACAGGCACAAGAGCGATATTTGTAATTTTCACTTTTACCATTCCATATTCCATATAAGGAAAATTATCCAACTTCACATTTACCGTCTGTCCGATTTTCACCTTGCCCGCTCCCTGCGGCGGCAACATTATTTTTCCGATAATCTGCTGATTATCTGGCGGAACAACGGTTAAAACCGTTTCTCCCACTGTAATATTTTGATTCCGTTGCCAGTATTTTGTAAAAGTGGCAACACCGTTTGTTTGACTGATAAGGAAATAAGTTTGCTTGAAAGTTTCTGTTTGCGCTTTGAGTTGATCGCAGGCGGCGTTTAAATTCAGTTTCAGTTGCGCAAGTTGCTCGTCTTTTTGCTGATTGAGGTCAAAAATTTGCTGCTCAAGTTGCACTATGCCAAGTTTCTGATTTTCAATGCCTGTTTTGGAATTTTCGTAATTTTGTAATGCCTGCAAACGTGCATTTTTCGAGTTTTCAAACTCAAATGCCGACAACACATTTTTGGCAAAAAGCATAGAATCGGTTGAGAACTGATTTTGCGCTGTTTCAATTTGCCTTTTGGACAGATTAAGTTGTTTAATACTTTGATTTACAATATTTTGTTGAATAATTTTTTGACGTTCTACTGTTTGTATCTTTTTGTTGTAATAATCGGTTGTTATAAAAAACTGCAAGTCTTCCTTTGATTTTAGATAATTACTGTACTGGTTCTGCAAATCGCCCAATTGCAAAGGCGACAGATGCTGCATATCGGTACTGTCCAACATTTTTTGTAAAAGCAACACATCATTCCATCTTGCAGTATTTTCCAGAATGCCCAAAATCTGCCCTTTGTTAACTTTCTGTTTTTCAGCAACAAACAGCGTATCAATTCTTCCCGATATTTTTGCTGTAATATCAACAGGCAAATTTTCGGTACTTACAACTATTGGCGCAGAAATAATATCAGGATATTTAAAAAATGCACTACCTGCAAGTAATCCTGCTAAGATGCAGAAAATAAGCGTTATACCGTAGCGTTGCATCCACGACGGTATCCGCGAAAGAACTTCCTGAAATTCTTCCGAGCGTAATTCTATATCGTTTGTTTCGTTTTCCATATCATTTTTTTTCTTCAAATAGCGGAGTATCTTTATTTAACCGCAAAGGCGCAAAGGGTTTACGCAAAGAGCGCAAAGAATTTATTGAAAATATTATAAATGATTTACAATTCGTCTTACCCCATTTTTAAATAAAACAGTATTGAAGTTTATTAATAAACCTAATTTACAGCTGCTTAATTTTAAATACGTTAAAGTTTGCGCCAAATGCAAATCATTCAATGCTTCTACAGATTTTATTTCAATTATCAGTTTCTTTTCGACTAATAAATCTATTCTGTAACCTGCTTCTAATTTAATGTCTTCATATATCAGCGGCAGCGCTTTTTGTTTTTCAACTAATAACCCATACTTTTTGATTTCATAATAAAGACATTCTTCGTATGCACTCTCTAACAAACCGGGACCCAATACTTTATGTACTTTTAATCCCAAATCAAATACAATTTTCGATAATTCATTCTCTGTCATAAAAAATCACTTTTATATTATATACTTTGTTTTTATTCTTTGCGACCTTTGCGTAAACCCTTTGCGCCCTTGCGGTTAAATTGGTCTTTAAGTAAACGAAATAATCGCTTATTTATGATAGCACCTCAAAAAAAGAATTAACCACAATATTTCGCCTTTCGCCCTTTCGCCCTTAATTCCCAAGTTCAAGTTGATTTTTTACCAAATTATAATATAAACCACGTTTTTGAGTCAGTGAGGCGTGTGTGCCGTATTCTGCAATTTTTCCGTTTTCCATAACAACTATTTTATCTGCATTCTGTACTGTAGAAAGGCGGTGAGCAACAATGACAACCGTTTTGCCTTTATAAAATTCTTTTAAATTATCAAGTATAATACGTTCATTGTTAGCGTCAAGCGCGTTTGTTGCCTCGTCGAAGAACAGAAAATCTGGATTTTTATACACAGCGCGGGCGATAAGCAGCCGTTGCCGCTGACCCTGACTTATTCCATTGCCGTCCATTCCTGTTTTTGTGTTGTATTTTAATGGCAAACTCTCTATAAAATCGTGAATATTGGCAGTTTGCGCTGCAAATTTAAGACGTTTTTTATCAATATTTTCAACTCCCACTGCAATATTGCCTGCTATTGTATCTGAAAAAATAAAGCCGTCCTGCATTACTGCTCCTGTACTTTGACGCCAAAGATGAGGATGGATTTCGTTTAAATTGACGTTATTAATAAAAATTTCTCCCTTGTTAGGATTATAAAAATTCAACAGCAGTTTTATTAAGGTTGTTTTTCCGCTGCCCGAAGCCCCGACAATTGCCGTTGTTTTATTTTGAGGAATAAAAAGCGACACATCGTTGAGCGCGTAATTTCTATCTGCACCATCGTAACTGAAAAACAGATTATTAATAATAATATTTTTGTTTTCAGGCAATTCAGTCATATATTCCACTTCTTTTGAAGTTTCATCTTCGCGGTTGTGAATTTCGTTTAACCGTTCAAGGCTTATTTTTGCATCCTGAGCCGACTGCACAAAACCAATAAGCTGGCTTACAGGTGCAGAAAGTTGCCCGATAATATAACTTACCGACATCATCATTCCCAGAGTCATATTGCCTTCTATAACCGAACGGGCTGAAATATAAGAAATTAGCAGCGAAGTAATTTGAGTAAAGAACACCGAGCCGAGTTGCTGATACTGCCCCAAAGCCAGACCTTTTATGCTGATATTGAAGAGTTTAACCTGAATTCGTTCCCATTTCCAGCGTTGCTGCTGTTCGCAGTTGTTGAGTTTGATTTCCTGCATTCCTGTAACCATCTGTACCAGATTGCTTTGTTCGGCAGATGCCTGAGTAAAACGAGCCATATCAAGTCGGCGGCGGTAACGCAAAAAAAGCGTTATCCAAAGTATGTACAGAATATTTCCTGCCAGAAACACCGCAAGAATTTTAAGATTATAATATGCAAGTATGCAGGCAAAGATAATAAAATTGAAAAAAGAAAATAGCGTTGTAATGGAATTTCCTGTGAGAAAAGATTTTATCCTTTCATTATCGCCAATGCGCTGAAGAATATCGCCAATGTTTTTACTGTCGAAAAAGCGCAGAGGAAGCCGCATCAGTTTGCTCAGAAAATCGGAAATCAAAGAAATGGAAATGCGCGTATTAACGTGCAGACTTATCCAGTTTTGCAGAAAGCCAACGCCCAACTGCACACAGAACAGTATAAGTTGAGAAATCAAAATCAGCGTTACAAACGACAGATTGTTGTTGCTGATGCCTTTATCTACAATACTTTGGGTGAGAAACGGAAGAATCAGCGACAGAATGCTGCCAATAAACAAACCGATAAAAAGTTGAACTATTTGAGAGCGGAAAGGACGCAGATATTTAAAGAAAAAAGACAGATTTTTTTTATTTTTTTGAGTTTCGTCTGTTTTTTGGTAAAAATCAGGCTTTGGCTCAAGCATTAGAACAACGCCGTAATCCTGCCCGTTTTGCTTTGTGCTTGCCCAGCATTTTAAAAGTTCTTCTTTTTTCAGCACATATTTACTGCCTGCAGGGTCGGCGATGTAAAAGCGCACACCTCTCCCCCTGCCCCTCTCCACAATAGAGGGGAGTTTTCCTCCTTCGGAGGGGCTATGGGAGGCTTTTTCCCCTTTCGCGCCTTTAACCTTGTAAAGTACAACAAAATGTTTCTGATTCCAGTGCAGAATGCAGGGCAGTGGGACATCTTCTACAAGTTGCGAATACGAGATTTTTACTCCTTTTGTGCGAAAACTTATGCTTTCTGCCGCATCGGAAATGCCAAGCATTGAAACGCCCTCGCGGGTGATAAACGATTTTTCCCGCAAAAACTGATTGCCGTAACTTTTGCCGTAATATTTGGCTATCATACGCAGGCAGGTAGCCCCGCAATCCATTGCATCAAGTTGAGTATAGTGAGGGAATGAGTATTTCATTGCTGCATATAAAATTCTAAAATTCTGGTTTTAAGCATAAAATCAAATTTTGCCTGTGCAAGTTCCGACTGCGCCTGCCAAAGGCGGTTCTGCGCCTGCGCAAGTTCAAAAACCGATGATTTACCGCTTTGGTAACGTTCTGCGCCATAACGAAACGCTTCCTGCGCCGCTGCAACTGCCTGTGTGGCAGCGCGTTGTTTCCCGCTTGCCGAAATTGCATTCTGATATGCGGTTTGGATTTCCTTAAAAAGTTGCTTTTTGGTGTTTTCCAAAAAAAGTTTCTGATTTTCGATATTAAGTTTTGCCTGCTTTGTCTGATTAACAGCGGATAAACGGTTGAAAATCGGAATATTAAGGTTTAAACCGATATATTCGCCAAGATTATTTTTCATCTGATTTTGAAAAGCCGCATTAGGAAAATCCTTACTGTAAAGATAAAAATAATTTGTGCCGATGCCTGCGCTCAAACTCAGTGAGGGATAATAATTTGACTGTGTAATTTTCAACGATTTTTCCGCGCTGGCAACGCCAATTTCCGCCGATTTGATTT